>Ga0073934_10001045_pt1 | contig 70648 bp, 46 predicted proteins | sample LarsenN4metaG_FD_76834 | JGI IMG/M metagenome (GOLD analysis project Ga0073934, IMG submission 76834) | Hot spring sediment bacterial and archeal communities from British Columbia, Canada, to study Microbial Dark Matter (Phase II) - Larsen... ...
CGCCGGTGCCGCCCGCATCGCTCAAGACGCTCGCGGTTCCCACGCCTCCCAACCTCATGGACGTGGTGGCCGATCGCGAGGCCGCGGTCAGGCTCGGCAAGGCGCTGTTCTGGGACATGCAGGCCGGCAGCGACGGCACCGTCGCGTGCGCCAGCTGCCACTTCCACGCCGGTGCCGACAGCCGCACCACGGCACAGCTCAACCCGGGCGGCAACGCCGGGGACTCCGCCTTCTCGTGGCCGAACGGCGCGAACAGGTCGCTCAGTGCGAGCGATTTCCCGTTCCACCGCCTCTCGGACCCTGCTTCGGCCACCTCGACCGTGCTGTTCGACACCAACGACGTCGCATCGTCGCAAGGCGTCTTCCGTACATCGTTCGTGGGGTTCAAGCCGGGCTTCTCGGCGGAGTGGTTCACGCCGATCGGCGAGCCGGTGTTCGCGACGGCGGGGTCGCCGGGGCGGCAGGTACCGCCGCGCAACTCGCCGAGCGCGATCAACGCCGTGTTCAACCTGCACAACTTCTGGGACGGCCGCGCCCACGAGATCTTCAACGGCGAGAACCCGTTCGGCCCGGCGGACCCGCAGGCCGGTGTGTTCGTCGACGACGGCACCGGGTTGGCGAAGAAGCGGTTCAGGATGCGATTCGCGTCGCTGGCGAGCCAGGCCGTCGGGCCCCTGACCAGCGACGTCGAGATGCGGGCCGCCGGACGTAGCCGGGCGATGCTCGGCAAGAAGCTCTACACCCTGCGTCCGCTCGGCAGGCAGATGGTGCACCCGCAGGACAGCTCGCTGGGCGCCCTGTCGCGTGCCAGGCTCAACCCGCGCGGCGAGCTCACGGGGCAGCCCGGGCTGCGCACGTGGTACCCCGAGATGGTCAAGGCTGCGTTCCGCCCCGAATACTGGTCGTCCACGCAGGTCGTCAGGATGTCTGCCGACGGGTCCCACACGGTGATTCCCGCACCCGGCCGACCGCTGGCCGCCGACGAGTTCACGCAGATGGAGGCCAACTTCCCCCTCATCTTCGGCGTCTCGGTGATGCTCTACGAGGCCACGCTGGTGTCGAACGATGCGCCGTTCGACCGCTGGCGAGAAGGCGACCCGACCGCTTTGACCCAGGAGCAGAAGGCCGGCTTCAACCTCTTCTCAGACCCGGTCCGAGGCCGCTGCATCCTGTGCCATGGCGGGCCGGAGTTCACCAACGCGACTCAGCGCGGGATCCGGATCGACGGCCGCATCGAGCTCATGGCGATGCTGGCCACCGGCTCCGCCTTCTACGACATCGGCTACTACAACATCGGGGTGCGTCCGCAGTCCGAGGACATCGGTCGCGGCGGCGACACGCCCTTTGCCGACACGCTCACGGGCCAACCGGTGCCGCTGTCGGACACCAAGCGGGGACTGCTCAAGCGCGCGGGTCAGATGAGCGCTGAGCTCGCCGCCGAGACGTCGGACTCGCCGCCCGGGGTCGGGTGGCCCGAGCAGGATCGGACCGACGTGGTCGGCGCGTTCAAGACACCGGGGCTGCGCAACGTCGAGCTCACGGGTCCGTACTTCCACAACGGCGGCGCCGCGACGCTCATGCAGGTCGTCGAGTTCTACGAGCGCGGCGGCGACTTCGCACACCCCGGCGCCGAGAACTTCGTGAACATCCCGCCGATCATCCACCCCATGGACACGACCGAAGCCGAGGCACGCTCGCTCGTGGCGTTCCTGCTCTCGCTGACTGACGAGCGCGTGAAGTACGAGCGTGCGCCGTTCGATCACCCGCAGCTGTTCTTGGCCGACGGACGCCAGGCACTGCCCGCCGGCACGATCGACGGTCATGCCCGCACGGGCGTGCACGGGGCGAGCGGGTTCGGGCGCGGCGAACGCATCCGTGAGCTTCCCGCTGTGGGCTCCGGTGGGCGTACGACCGCCGGGATGCCGCCACTCCAGCCATTCCTTGGCCTCGACCCGTTCGCGAAGTGAGAGGAGGGCATCCGATGAGCTCGAGAACTCTGAGGTACGTGGGCGCGGCTGCCCTTCTCGGCGCCACGCTCGCGGTAACGGCCATCGCTGCCACGCAGGGTCGAGCCGCGTCCGTGACAGCGGCTGACGCCTATGAGCCTGACAACTCGGCCGGCTCGGCGAAGGTGGTGCCCGTCGACACGGTTCGCACCTTCAGCACGGCGACGGACGCCGATTGGGTCCGTGTGACCGCCTCACGCGCCGGGCAGAAGTGGGTCATCGAGACGCTGCCGCTGTCGGGTGATTCGCTCAACACCCACGTCACGGTCTACCGGCGAAACGCCGACGGCTCCGTCACGGCCGTCGACGGCAACGACGACCACCCGATCTTCCCCGACACCCTGGCATCGGGCCTGGTCTTCACGGCGCAGGCTCCGGGTACCTACTACGTCGTCGCACGCCCCGCCGTGTCCGGCGCCGTGGGCTCGTACCGTCTCAGCATCGCGCCCGGCATCGTGCGGCGCCTGTCCGGCGCCAACCGCTACGCGGTGGCCGCCGAGGTCTCGCGGCTCGCCTGGTCGAACGCGGGCCTGACCGGTTGGGGCAATGTGAACGGTCCCGCCTCCGTGGTGGTTGCCGGGGGCACGGACGTCAACGGCGCGTTGGCGGGCTCGGCGCTCGCAGCCGCGAACGGCACGACGCTTCTGCTCACCCCCAGTTCGACTCTGGCACCCGAGACACGAGCCGAGATCTCGAGGCTTGGACGCGTCAGACGGCTCGCCGGACAGCGCGTGACGGTCTACGTGGTCGGTACCACGTCCACGGTAGCGTCCGGTGTCGAGGCCTCGCTTCGCGCCATTCCTGAGGTGGGACGCGTCGTCAGGCTGGCTGGCGCCGACTCCTACGGCACTGCGACCCGGGTCGCCGCCGAGATGAAGGCGACGGCGGGCATCTCGGACACGGCGTTCCTGGTCAGCTCGACCGCGTGGGCCGACGCGATCGGCGCCGTACCGGTGGCCGCAACGGCCGGAGCCCCCGTGCTGTTCACCGCCCCGGCGGACCTACCGAGCAACACACGCAACGCCCTGGTGTCGCTGGGGATCCGAAAGGTCGTCATCGTGGGCGGGACCTCGAGCGTGAGCCCCGCAGTTGCCGCCCAGGTCGCGGCGATCACAGGGTCTGCGCCGATCCGGCTCGGCGGCTCGACGCGCTACAGCACCGCGCGTCTGGTAGCCGAGTACGGTGTCTCGGCCTACGGCATGGACCCCCGCGGTGTCGTCGTCGCCTCGGGCCAGAACTATCCGGACGCGCTGGCCGCGGGACCCCTGAGCTGGTGGACGGGGACCCCCGTGCTGCTGACCCCGAGCACGACGCTGTCACCGGACGTGACGCGTTTCATCGACGCCCATCGTCCGAGGGTGTTGCCCGGCTATGTGATCGGCGGGCCGAGTTCCGTTTCGGAACCTGTCATGCGTGCGCTCGCCGAGCGGTACTGACGGCAGGAACAGCCGTCGTCGCACCGCACGGAAGCGACGGCGAAGGGATGAAGGAGTGAGGATGTCTGCATCAGGATCGATAGGACGAACCGGGCGATGGGCCTTGGTCGCCGTGGTCGCGTGTATCGCGGTCTTGGGCTCCGCGGTCTCGGCGTACGCGGTCGGCACGGTCACGGGCACGGTGCGCGAGGGCCTCGGTGCGCCGCTCGCCGGTGCCGAGGTGGCGGCATTCACCGTCGACACGGTCAACAACTACGCCACGACCATGGTCGCGTCGGCCGCCGTCGGCGTCGACGGGAGCTACTCGCTTCCGGTGCCCGCCGGCAACTACCTGATCGGCGCTCGGTTCGCGCCGGCGTATCCGGAGTGGCAGTTCTTCACACCTCGACGTGGCGGCAATGCCATGAACGCGTTCACGGGAGTCCTCAACACCGGGCGCACCGTGGTCGACGAGGGGGCCACGGTGCCCTTCATCGACATCAGGCTGCTCGACTCCGTGTTCTTCGAGGGTACGGTGACCGGGCAGGCCACAGGCACGCCGCTCGGCAACATCCAGGTCGGCGCAGCGGTCTTCATGCCTGGTGAGGGCTGGGAGTTCGTCGAGGAGACGGTGACACGCCCGGACGGAACGTATCGCCTCCAGACGGTGCCCAATGCAGACCTCGCCCTCATGGATCCGCCCACCTACGCGATCCACTTCAGTGACCCTGCCGGTTCGTATGCTGCGCAGGTGTTCGATGGGCAGCTGTACTTCCAGGCCGGTCAGCCGTTCACGCTGCTGGCAGGGGAGACCGCATCATCCATCGACGCCTCGCTCGTGGTCGGTTCGCGGATCTCGGGCACCGTGACCGACGCGCTCACGGGCGCACCCGTGCCGTTCGTGTCGGTCGACGTCTTCCGCTTCGTGCCGCTGGCCGGCGTGTGGGAGCCCGTCAACCTGACGGGACTTCCTGTGCTGACCGATGCCGTCGGTGCGTACAACTGGGGTGGCCTGCCGCCCGGAGACTACAAGGTCAAGTTCGCCGGCGACCCCGGCATCTACGGGCCCGAGTTCTTCGGCGGGCTCCATGTCACCGACCCCAACACGGTGCCTGCCGCTGCGACGACCGTGACCATCGGCGCGCAGGGGGAGGTCGTGCCGGGCGTCGACGGTCAGCTCGACCTTTTCGACGGCGCCGCCCCCCTGACGACCCTCAACGCATCGACCGCCTGGCACACGTCGCCGTACAACGTTTCACTCACCGCTACCGATCAGGTGCTTTCGGGCACGGGCGTGGCCTCGGGTATCGCGTACTCGCAGTATCGGATCCCACCGGGCGCCTGGACCACGGGCACCGCGTTCTCCGTCTCCGGCGAAGGCACGATAGCCGTCCAGTACCGCTCGGCTGACGTGTACGGCAACCTCGAGACCGCTAAGACCACCAACCTGCGACTGGACGCCACGCCGCCGAGCTCGAGCTCGGATGCGACGTCGTCGTACCTCAACGTCGCGACGATCGGGCTTTCCGCGGCGGACAACCTCTCGGGCGTCGCATCGACGTGGGCACGCGTCGACGGAGGCCCCGCCTCGCAGACGACCACCGTGACGGTGTTCGGTGCCGGTGCGCACACGGTCCAGTTCTGGTCGGTGGACGCCGCCGGTAACGCCGAGACACCCAAGAGCGTGTTGTTCAGCATCGTGCAGACGCCGATCTCGCGCACCGACCTCGCCGGCTCTGACCGCGTTGCGACGGCGATCGCGATCTCGAAGGCCGCCTACCCGGATGGCACCGGCACGCCGAAGGCGGTCGTGGTCGCCAACGCCTACGCGTGGCCCGATGCGCTGGGTGCGGCGTCACTCGCCGGCGCGGTCGATGCACCGATACTGCTCACCGACCCGAATCGGCCTGGCGCCATCTCGGCCGAGCTCGCCCGGCTCAAGGCGCTCGGCGCGACGCGAGCGTTCGTCATCGGCGGTGCCGGCTCGATGCCGAGTCCCGCTGCACTGCCCGTCGTCTCGGTGTTCGGGCATGCCAAGGTAGTCCGGATCACCGGTGGCGATCGCTACGCCGTGTCGCGAGCTGTCGCAGCGCGTACCCGCTCCGAGATCATCAACGCGGGTGGCGTCTTCAGTGGCACCGCGTTCGTCGTCAGTGGCCAGCAGCCCTACGATGCGCTGGCCGCCTCGCCGATCGCCGCCGCGAAGGGCTACCCGGTCTTGCTCGCACGCTTCGACACCCGGGGGCGGCTCGACGCTGCCTCGCGTAACGCGATCACCGCGCTGTCGATCGACCAGGCGGTCATCGTGGGCGGGAGCGGTTCCGTGAGCGCAGCGGCGGAGAGCCAGCTGAAGTCGCTGCTGCTCGGCTCTGTCGTACGCCTCGCCGGTCGCGACCGCTACGCGACGTCGGCGATCGTGGCTGACTGGGGTGTGGACTCGGCCGGCCTGGGGTGGAACCATGTCGCCCTCGCCGGGGGCGAGGCGTTCGCCGATGCGATCGCCGGTTCGGCGCTGCAGGGTCAGCGCGGCTCGGTGCTGCTCCTGACCCCGGCTGCGAAGCTCGACTCCGCGCCCCGAGGTGCGCTGTCCGCCAACGCCGGCGTGATCTTCGACGTGACATTCATCGGTGGACCCCGTTCGCTCACCCCGACCACGCGTGCCGCGGCCATCGCCGCGCTTCGATAGGAGGCGACCGTGAATCAGACGCAACGAACCCGGATGGATCGCCGGGAGTTCATCAAGTTCGGTGCTGCGGGCCTGTTCGGGCTCGCGGCGACCAGTGCGCTGAGCAAGGGCCCGCTGCCCGGGCTTCTCGGCGTGGCCGATGCGGCGACCCCGCTGACGTTCAACCTGAGCGTCTCGGAGGCGATCGTGGAGATGGTCGACCTGACCCCGGTCTACATGTGGCTGTGGGACGGGGAGGGCATGGGCCCGAAGTTCCCGGGACCCGTGCTGCTGTGCACCGAGGGTGACGCCATCACCGTCAACGTCACCAACAACCTCGACGAGCCCCACGCGTTCTTCATCGCCGGTGTCGCCGACACCGGGCCCATCGCGCCGGCGGGCACCGCGCAGGTGCAGTTCACCGCCCCGGCCGCAGGGACGTACCTGTACCAGGACAACCTGAACGCGCCGGTCAACCGGGTGCTGGGGCTGCATGGCGTCATGGTCGTCAAGCCGGCGGCCGGCAACACTCCCTACACCACGCCGACGCCTATGGTGCAGAAGCTCTTCGACGACTTCGGCACCGCGCCGCTGTTCCCCGGTGACGCTTGGGACCCCGGCCGTGACTGGCTGTGGGTGCTGGGCAACATCGACCCGCAGTGGCACGCGATGGCACAGGCCGGCACGCCGATCGACGCCGCGGCGTTCTCGGCGAACTTCCTGGCGCGCTACTTCTCGCTCAACGGCAAGACCGGCTACTGGGCCGACATCGACCCCACGATCGCCCTCCAGGGCCACGTGGGTCAGCCTGCGTTCCTGCGGGTCGTGCACCCCGGCATGCATATGCACGCGCTGCACTGGCACGCGAACCACCTGTACTTGACCGCCGAGAACGGCGTCGTCCGTGACAACCTGTGGTTGATGGACGCGTTCCTCACGATGCCGGGCGAGACCTACGACGTCGTCTATCCGTTCATCAAGCCGCCCGACGCCCCCGATGAGGCGTGGCCGCCGGTCGAGGAGCAGTTCCCGCTCACGTACCCCATGCACTGCCACAACGAGCCGTCGCAGACCGCCGGCGGCGGCAGCTACCCACACGGGCTCATCGCGCACATCTCGATCCTTGGTCCGGGCCCGGGTGGCCCCCCGGTCTATCCGGGGCAGCTGCCGACGCTTCCGGTCGTCCCGTAGGTTTCGCGAGAGAGGTCACTAGCCATGGTTCTTCCGATCATCGAACGCGGTCCTATCGACGACCAGTTGATGTTCGAGCACTTCAGCGTCAACGTTCCGGCGGCCAGCCCGCCCACTCCCGACCGGCTCACGCCCGACGTGTTCGTCCGGCGGGTCTTCTACGGCGGGCTCCCGGTCCAGATGCCCGACGGCCAAGCGGTGAACTTTTGGGGCTTCTTCGACCCGCTGACCGGTGTCCAGACGTTCCCCTCGGCGCCGATCCGGCTCCGCGAGGGCCAGCTCATGCATGCCGAGTTCACTCCCGGCAAGAACACCCACACCATCCATTGGCACGGCATCGAGCCGACGTCGATGAACGACGGCGTCGGGCACCACAGCTTTGAGGTCGCCGGGCAGTACACCTACCAGTGGCGGGCCGCCCAGTCGGGCACCTACTTCTATCACTGCCACAAGAACACGGTGCTCCACTTCGAGATGGGGATGTACGGCGGGCTGATCATCGATCCCCCGAACGGCCCCGGGTGGGTTCAGCGTGCTGATGAGCAGGTGCGCTACGACCAGGAGAAGATCTGGGTCGCCGATGACATCGATCCGGTGTGGCACGGGCTCGGCCACAGCGCGGGCATAGGATTCCCGTTCGGGACCGACGTGGGCCTCAACAACTTCAACCCGCTCTACCACATGGTGTCGGGCGTGCCGTCGCCGCTCACCAAGACCGACTCTCGGGTCGTGGTGAACTGCCGTGTGGGCGACCGGCTGCTTCTTCGCCTGATCAACGGCGCGTACGCGCAACTGCGTACAACGATTCAGGGGCTCGATGCCGAGGTCGTCGAGCTTGACGGCCGTCCACTCGGGCAGACGCCGCACAGTGCGTACAGCCAGCCGTTCACGATCCCCGCGGGCACGCCTTGGGTGCAGTCGACCGCGCAACGTCGCAGTCTGCTCGTGGCTCCGACGCAGCCGGGAAGCTACAAGGTCACGTTCGAGTTCATCAACGCATGGGCCGACATCGGCAAGGTCACGACGGTCGAGACGTTCATCCACGTGGCCGGCAACAACGCCGTGTCCTTCGTCGACGTGCAGGGCTCGAACGTCTACGGCACGAACGCCCAGATCTCGCTGCAGGAGTACCCCGCCGGCGCCAATCAGGTGGTGGTGGCATCCTCGCGAGCGTGGGCCGATGCGCTGTCCGCGACGGCACTCGCCGGCGCGCTCGACGCGCCGCTGCTGCTTACCGAACCGACCACCGTGCCGTCTGTGATCGAGACCGAGATCCGGCGCCTCGGCGCTGACCGGGCGACCATCGTGGGTGGCCCTGCGTCCGTGTCGGGATCGGTGCGCACCGCACTCGAAGGCATGGTCTCGACCAAGACCGTCGCGCGCATCGCCGGCGCGGATCGCTTCCAGGTCGCGGCAGCCGTGGCGATGCAGGTGCGCCTCGCGCGCCTGGCTGCCGGCAAGCCGTGGGAGAAGACCGCCTTCGTCGTGTCGGGCCGGGTCTTTCCCGACGCGCTCTCGTGCGGCCCGCTCGCGGCCCGTCGCGGCTGGCCCATCCTGCTCACCGACACCAACACCGTGCCCCAGGCCACCCTCAACGCACTCTCGGCGCTCGGAATCACGCGCGTCTACATCGTCGGCGGCACCCGGTCCGTCACGCCGGCTGTCGAGGCCCTGCTCAAGCGCCGCATCGGTGCCACCAAGGTCACGCGCATCGCGGGCCTCACGCGCTACGACACGTCGGTCGCGGTGGCGGAGTTCTCGGCCAATAACGGGCTCAACTGGTCCCAGCCGGGACTTGCGACAGGCGAGTCGTTCGCCGATGCGCTGGCCGGCGGCGTGCTCCAGGGCAAGGCGGGGTCTCCGATCCTGCTCACGCCGTCGCGCTCGCTCGACTCCAACGTCTCGACGACGCTCGTGAACAACCGCGCGACCATCAAGACGTTCCGCTTCTTCGGACCGACGGCGAGTCTGGCGGCCGGCGTGCGCAACGCCGTGAAGTCGCTGCTGGCGTAGGGGTCCGGCAACGCTCACGCGCGAAGCGGCGCATCCGATCATGGATGCGCCGCTTCGCTATACTCGCGGCATGACCCGCCCACCGGTCGACGACCCCTCCATCAGCCGAGAAGACCCGCTCTACGACCTGCTCAGGGTCGCTGCGGCGGTGGCGGTCGTCGGCATCCACGCGCTCGCGGCATTCGCGACGGCCGAGCGCGCGTCGGGCGACCCGTCGGGGCTGCTGTTCTGGCTCGACCAGGTGCTGTTCGTGGCCGTCCCGCTGTTCCTGTTCATCTCCGGCGCGCTGACCTGGGGCAAGCGCGAGCCGATGGGCGACGCCGCCTACCGTCGCTTCATGGGGCGGCGGCTGCGTTTCGTCGGTATCCCGTACCTCGCGTGGACGGTCATCTACTTCGCCTTGCTGCCGCTTCTCGGCGAGCCCGCTCCAGGCAGTGCCGCGATCGCAGTCGAGCGCTTCACGCACATGCTGGTCAACGGGACCGCCTTCTACCACCTGTACTTCGTGCCGCTGCTGCTCGTGCTGTACTCGCTCACGCCCATCGCGCGCGCTCTGATGGTGCGCTCGCCCGAGCTGTTCGTGCTCGCGGTCATCGCCGTGCGGGTATGGCTGGCGCCCGAGATCGTGCTTGTCATCCGCGGCGGCACCCTCGAGATCGCCGAGCCGCTCATCACCAACGTGCTCGTCTACGCGCCGTACATGGCCACGGGTGCGTGGTTCGCGCTCAGGCGTCCGCGGGTCGAGCCGGTGCTCGTGCGCGCATGGCCGCTGCCCCTGCTCGTCGGGATCGCGCTGCTCGCGGTCCAGGCCCCCCGGCTCGCCGGTCCCGCGTGGGGCGCCGAGGCCCTGCGCGCGGCCGAGTACGGTGCGATCACGCTCGCGATCCTCGGCCTGACCGGGCTTGCCGCGGTGCTGGCTGCGCGCTACGAGGCGCTGCGCCCGGTGGGTCGGCGCCTTGCGGTACTGACCTACGGCGTCTACCTCCTGCATCCGCTCATCCTGCGCCTCGCCCAGCAGGCTGTCGGCGGCCCTGACGCGTTCGCCGCCCCGCCGGCCGCGCTCGCCGCGTGGATCCTCGTCCTCGGCGCATCGACGCTCGTCGTCGCCGGGATGCGACGCGTTCCCGTGCTCCGCCGACTGACCTGACGGGCGCAGCCGCACACTCGCCTATACTCTGAGGCTATGAGCAGCCGCGACCCACTCGCGGGCCTGGGCGCCGAGGCCCGCGCGCATCTCGACAACGTCGCCGAGAACCTCCAGCTCGTCGCCGACTTCGCGTACGGCGACGTGGCGCTGGCTCTTGCCGCCGACGACGGTTCGCTGCGCGTGATCGCCGACGCCCGTCCCTCGACCGCGATGGCGCCGGTCGCGTCGAGCCGTGTCGGGCGCAAGCTTGACGCCGCGGAGACCGAGGCTTTCTCGGCGCTGCGTACGCGCCAGCCGGTCTTCGGCGAGCTGCGCCGGGTGGTGCGCGGCATCAAGTACGCCACCGCCGCCTATCCGGTCGGCCCCGCCGACGCACCCTACGCGGTGCTGGTCCGTGATGTCGCCGAGCAGGTCACGGCCGCGCCGGGCACCATGGAGACCTCGTTCATGGAGGCCGCCGAGGAGCTGTTCGACCTGCTCTCCACCGGGCCGCTGGTCGATGCGCGTACCGGCGAGCCCTTCTCGACCACCCGGCGCGCCGGTGACGGCGTGCTGAGGGTCGGGTCGACCGGGCGCATCGCGTATGCGTCTCCCAACGCGGTCAACATAATGCGTCTGGCCGGGGCGGGCGGCGCGCTCACGGAGATGCAGGCCTCGGCGCTGCCCGGCGGCGGCTTCGGCATCGCGCCCGTGCTCGGCGCGCGCGGGGCGCTCGCTGTTGACGCCGAGGTGGGCGAGCGCGTCTTGCGCTACCGCTCGATCGCGCTGCCCGATGGCGCGCTCGTGCTCGTCGAGGACCAGACCGAGTCGCGCCGCCGAGAGGCCGAACTCAAGGTAAAGGACGCCACCATCCGCGAGGTCCACCACCGCGTGAAGAACAACCTGCAGACGATCGCGTCGCTGCTTCGCATCCAAGCCCGGCGCACAGACAGCCGAGAAGCCCGGCACGCCCTGGCAGAGGCCACCGAGCGCGTCGCCTCGATGGCGGTCGTGCACGACCTTTTGGCCGGCTCCGACGAGGAGCGTATCGACTTCGCGCAGGCCGCCGGCACCGTGGTCGACCTGGTCAGGCGCGGGTTGCTCGGCGAGGAGTCGCGCGTGACGGTGAAGGTGTCGGGATCGACCGGGCTCGTCGACGCGCATGTGGCGACCTCGCTCGCCCTCGCGCTGGCAGAGCTCGTCCACAACGCGCTCGAGCACGGGTACGAGCCCGGCGACGAGGGCTGCGTCGAGGTCACCATGCGCCGCCTGACCGGCGAGCTCGTGCTCACGGTGCGCGACGACGGCCGCGGGTTGCCGGCCGGCTTCGACCCGAGCGCCTCGGCGAACCTGGGGCTTGAGATCGTGCGCACGGTCGTCGAGGACGATCTGCGAGGGCGGCTCACGTACTCCTCGGCGCGCGGGACCACCGTGAAGGTCCGCGTGCCGCTGTCAGACGACGGAAGGGCGTAGACGATGCGTGTCCTGATCGCCGAAGACGAGGCCATCATCCGCCTCGACCTCAAGGAGATGCTCACCGAGGAGGGCCACGAGGTCGTCGGCGAGGCGCGTAACGGCGCCGAAGCGGTCGAGCTCACGCGCTCGCTCGAGCCCGACGTCGTCTTCATGGACATCAACATGCCCGAGGTCAACGGGCTCGAGGCCGCGGCTATCATCGGCCGAGAGCAGCTCGCTCCGGTCGTGATGGTCACGGCGTTCTCGCAAGCGGCCCATGTCGAAGCGGCTTCGGCCGCCGGCGCGATGGCCTACGTCGTCAAGCCGTTCTCGCGCGCCGACATCGTGCCCGCGATGACGCTCGCCGCCGCGCGCTTCTCGGAGTCGCGTGCGCTGGCCTCCGAGGTCGCCGACCTGAGCGAGCGGCTCGAGACGCGCAAGGTGCTCGACCGCGCCAAGGGCGTGCTGATGGCGCGGGGGATGAGCGAGCCGGAGGCGTTCAAGCGGCTCCAGAAGCTCGCCATGGACAAGCGCAAGACGCTGCGCGAGGTGGCCGAGGCGGTCGTGCTCGCCGAGGAGGCCTCGGCCGAGCTGTGAGTGAGACCGCAGAGCTGCTCGCTCGCACCTTCGTCATCGGGATACTCGTCGCCGCGCCGGTCGGTGCCATGGGTTTGCTGTGCATCCAGCGCACGCTCGCGCACGGATGGCGCGGCGGCATGGCGACCGGCGCCGGGATCGCGACGGCGGACGGCGCCTATGCGGCGCTCGCGGCCTTCGGGCTGACCGCGCTGTCGAGCGCGCTCGTCGCCGCGCAGGTGCCACTGCGCATCGGCGGCGGGCTCGTGCTGGTGTGGCTCGGCTACCAGGCGCTGACGAGCGCACCGGCGCACGAGGCAGCGACCGCGCCCGACTCCGAGAGCGCGCTTCGGCTCTACGGCAGTGCCGTCGCGCTGACGCTCACCAACCCGATGACGGTCATGGCGTTCGGGGCCGTGTTCGCGAGCGCCGGCCTGGTCGCGGAGCCCACGCTGGCAGGCGCCGGTGTCGCGACGCTGGGCGTCGCGCTCGGCTCGCTCGCGTGGTGGACCGCGCTCGTGACCACCGTCGCCCTCATGCGGCACGCCGTCTCGGACCGCGCCGTCACCTGGGTCAACCGCGCGTCCGGCGTGCTCGTGGCAGGCTTCGGCCTGCTCGCGGTGTGGGCGGGCGTCAGCGGGCTTCTCGGCTGAGGGCCTAGCTCGGCGGCTCCGGGGTGACCGGCGGCTGCTCCTGGCTCGCGGGGACAGGCGGCACGGGCGGGGGAGCGACGTAGCCGGCGGGTGCACTCGGCGTCCACGCGGCGGGCGGCTGCGGGCGCTCCTTGCGCGGGAACGCCGCGTCCCAATCGACCCGCGCGGTCCGCGCCATGAAGAACGCGAGCGTGAGCACGGCGCCGATGGTGATCGCGAGTCCGGTGAACCCCTCGAAGAAGAAGCTGTAGCTGAACAGCACGAGGAACACGAACTGGCTGATCGCGATCTCTATGAGCGCGCGGTTGCGGCCGACGACCACGAGCAGGTACCCCACGACCAGGCTCACCGACGTGATCGAGGCGATCAGGAACGCGATGTTGATGTCGATCTGGTCGGCGAGGTAGGCGAGCAGCAGGTCGAACGCGAAGAACGCGGCCGCGAGGAAACCGTAGTGGATCGGGTGCAGCCGGACCTTGCGCGTGGCGGTCAGCAGGATGAGCGCGGCGAAGAAGAACAGCAGCGACACCGGCGCGAACGCCGTGATGCGCGCGACGAGCGGACCGGGGTTGGGGGGCACGGGCATGGTCAGCCCGATCGTGCGGCCGCTGATGACGCTGTCGTAGGCCCACTCGAGCTTCCAGCCGGCACCCTCGGCGGTGCGCGAGGTGGGGGAGACGCCGTTGTCGGGATAGTCGACGTCGGTGAAGTCGGTGTTCATCACGAGACGGAAGTCGTTGACGACGCCCACGCCGCCGGGGCTCGGCTCGTAGGCCCACGACTCCATGCCGTTGGTCTTGTAGCCGGTGACCACCTTGGTCGAGGCGCCGGGCGCCGCGATGAACGACACCTTCGCGGTGCCATCCTCGTAGCGTACCGGCAGCGCCTTGCCGTCGACCGTGACCGCGAAACCGTCGTAGGTGCCGGCCGGGTCGGGGAACGCGAACGCCATGGTGACGGTCGCGGGCTCGGAGGCCGGGTTCTTCAGGGTGTAGGCGGCATCGAGGTCGATCACGTAGGTCGCGTACCACAGCAGCCCCTTGCGCCGCTGGTCGAGTGCGATGTCGGCGGTGATGTCGCTGCCGGCGATCTCGAGCGGCCCGCCGGTGGCGGCGGCCTTGAAGGTGAAGCGCGGCGCGGTCTGGACCTGCGGAGTCCCCCACAGCCCGCCCACTTCATCACCCAACCGGCCCGTGGTCGAGTCGGTCCGGACCTGCACCGAGCCCGCGAGCACGAACCACGCGAGCGATGCGAGGACGAAGATGATGGCGATGGCGAAGAGTCGTCGACCTGACATGGGCCGGCCTTTCTGGTGGGAGCCGTTGCGTGTCTCGGATACGAGCGTACCCGCCGCGGTTTGCGTGACGGTGCCGCCCGCGCAACGCCACGGTGACGGATGCCGGGTCACGGGCGCCGGCAGTCGTGCTATCGTCCGAACACGTCAGCTGTCGGGCCTCGAGCGTTCGGGCCGCGACGTCGAAGGAGGGTGCCGCGTGTCCAACGGAAAGCCGGTTCGTCTCGAGGTGACCGAGATCCTGATCGGCGGGGAGTGCCCCGTCGGTATCAAGCCCGGGCAGGTGTGGGAGATCCGCGACGGCATCGTGCCCGAGGGCATCTGCGCCGCGGCATGGAACGCCATCCAGCCCTACGTGGTCGCCATCCGTTACGGCGGCGTCATGCCGTGGAGCGGCGAGGCCGAGATGACCGCCTGCTGTCCCGATCCGGCCAATCCGGTCGTCTTCAAGATCTCGGTCGCCGAGTAGCCGCCTGAACCCGAGGTGCCGCGCGTCTTTCGGGCGCCGGGCGCCTCAGCGACACGACGGAGGGGGAACCGTGGGGCGTTTCGCCGAGAACATCCATGGCGGGCCGGTCGACGCCGCCGAGGTCGCGCGCGTACGCGACGTCATCATGTTCGAGGAGCCGGGGCTTCGCGAGCGGTTGATCAGGTTCTGGTTGCTGCTCATCCTTGCTGCGGCAATCGCGACCTTCGGGTTGATCGGCGACTCGGTCGCGACGGTGATCGGAGCCATGATCGTCGCGCCGCTGATGCTGCCCATCATGGGACTCGCGTTCTCGATCAGCGTCGGGGACCGCCGAGGGATTCTCAGCTCGCTCGCGGTGGCGGTCGGCGGGATCCTCACGGCCATCGGCGTGGGCTACCTGCTGTCGCTGCCGTTCTCGGCCGTGCTCGACGTCGAGAACAATGCCCAGATCATGGCCCGTACGGCACCGCGTCTGGTCGACTTGGCCGCGGCGCTTGCCACCGGTCTGGCCGGGGCGTTCGCGATCGGTCGCAAGGACATCTCGGACACGCTTCCCGGTGTCGCAATCGCGATCTCGCTCGTGCCGCCGCTCGCCAACGTCGGAATCCTGCTCGGCCAGCAGCGCCTCGACCTGGCGTCCGGCAGTCTGCTGCTGTTCCTCACGAACTACTTCGCGATCCTGCTCACGGGCTCGCTCATGTACGCGCTGATGGGCTTCCCGCAAGCCGTCCTGGCCGGCCAGTCCCACCGGGCTCGGGTGACCGCTGTGGCGGTCGTGGTCACGCTCGCTGTCCTGATCGTCGTGCCACTGGCCGCCACGAGCTACTCGGTCGCCGTCAGCAACGCCGTACATGCGCGGGTCTCGGATGCCGCCGACGTGTGGCTCGCCGACACGGACTACCGGGTCGCCTCCATCAACGTCGACGACGGCTCGGTCACGCTGACGATCGCAGGCAGCGGGGAGCGACCGCGGACGGTGTTGCTCGAGCGCTCGCTTCGGGGGCGGCTGTACGGCAAGCGGGTCATCGTCGAGACCGTCCCGGAGAGCCGCGAGGAGTTCTCGACGCGGTAGTCGGATCGACCGGCGCAACGCCTTGCTTCCCCTATGCGCAACGTTCGTTCATGATGGGATGGTTGCTGCGCGTGTTTCCTTGGGGGAGGAGAACCGATGCGGACCCGATTCATGCTGGTCACCTTCGTCGCGCTCGTGTGGATGGGGGTTCCGGCGCTGGCCGTTGCGGCGCCGTCGGCACCGTTCGACACGTCACAGGAGTGTCAGGAGTGTCACGCGGCCGACACGCCTGCCTGGCCGCAGGCGGACTTCTCGGCGGGTACGGTCAACCGCGACACGGGATGCCTCAAGTGCCACGGGACGGGCAGCGCCGGCATCAAGTACATCCAGAGCCTCGGAGAGAATCCGGCTGCATTCCCGCATCACGTCTACCCCTACAAGTGCGGTGAGTCGTGTCACATCGGCGGCGGCTGGGGCTACCCGTGGAATGCGATGTGGCCGCGTCAGAGCACCGCGCGCGGCTGGTTCAACAGCACCTATTCCTACCTCGCGACCACGACCGACCTTCACTGGGTCCACAAGCGGCCGAGGTGGGCGGCGAATCTGAACGTGGGTCCCGACTTCGCCACACCGGTCGACTGCGCCGGGTGTCACGCGCAGGCGAGCTGCGATGCGTGTCACGAGACCCTCGACTCCTCGCATGCGATGCACTCGCGTGACGCGTCCACCGGAGCGTGGGGTGTGACCCCGTGGGTCGGGGATGTGTCGCACGGTTCGACGAACTACAAGCAGTCGCCCGACCGTACCGCCGAGCAGGTGGGTTGCTCGGCGAGCGCGTGTCACGACCCCGACGCGGATCCGACTCCGCTGATGGTCGAGGAGAACTCGCCGGCCATCACCTACTCCGGGACCTGGGTCACCGACGGCCCGCGCAACTTCTGGTACGAGAACCTCAATGCCCGCTACACCATCACCGCTGATTCCAGCCTCGAAGTGACGTTCACCGGAACGCAGGTGGGGCTGGTCGGCGGAACGGGCACCGGCAACGGTATCGCCGCGATCTACATCGACGGCAGCTTCGTCGGTAACGCCGACCAGTACGGCCAGGGCGGGCCGCGGGTCTGGTGGAAGACCTCAGGTCTGGCTCCGGGCGAGCACTCGCTCCGAGTCGTCCACACCGGCCTGAAGAACCCCGCCTCCTACGCCTATAAGGTACTCATCGACGCGATCGAGGTCTCGTCGCCGTCCGGTCAGCCGTTCGTCCGCACCTGCCTCGACTGCCACGCCGAGAAGTCCGCGGATCACGGCTTCTCGGAGGCGGTCCACACCGCCACCCTCGGCACGCGAGAGGCCGGCGACGGTCATCTGTGCGCGGAGTGTCACTCGGAGAGTCTCGCCGCCGAGCACGGCAAGGCGACATCGTCGAGCGCCGCGAAGGGGTGCACCGCGTGTCACGGCGACGGGGGCCCGGCCGACCAGCTGATCGGTACCTGGGACGGCACCTGCGACACGCCCGCGTGCCACGGGGCGGCAAGCGACCAGCCGATCCACGCGAACTACTGCATCGGCTGCCACGAGAAGGGCAACCCCGACTTCGCTGTCCACGAGACGAGCTTCGCAGCGACGGTCGACCGCAACGGGTGCCGGTCGTGTCACGGCACCGGCATCACCGACATCGGTCGCTACAAGGTCGGGCGCAAGTGGTTCGGCGTCCGCCACCTGTCCCACAACGCAACCGAGGAGTGCAAGGGCTGCCACTACTGGGACCCGCGGCGCACCGAGTTCTACACCCACTCGGTGACCACGTCCTTCGGCGCGTTTGCCACGGCCGGCTCGACCGACCCGACGCCCGCTCGCGCCCACTCGGTGCACGCTTCGGGCAGCTGGCCGCAGTCCATCGAGTTCGCACCGACGATCTACTGCGCGAACTGCCACCAGCCCGCGGCGTGCGCAAGCTGCCATCCGGTAGCTTCGCTGCCTGTCGAGCACGCATCTCACGGCAACACGGCCAGCTCGACGGTCTCGGTCGCCCCTGGTGCGCTGAGCTACACCGCACCCAAGACCGCCGCCACCGAGACACGCTCGTGCACCGCGGCCGCGTGCCACGGCGCCGACGCGTCGCAGGTGCCGACGTGTGCAAGCTGCCACCCGGAGCGGGCGGCCACGCACTGGTAGCCGGCCAACCACGTCGACTCGCCGGCGGGGCGCCTTCGGGCGTCCCGCTTCGCGTTTCCACCATGTTTCGCACCGCTCGGAACCGTGCTACAATCCACCTCCCGGTACAACGTCGTGCCGGAATCGAAGATATCGAGCAATGGCGCTCGCCGAGAGAGACCACACTGGTTTCTCGGCGGGCGTTTTCGTTTCTTCGGGTGCCGTCCACACGGAAAGGGCAGATGTCCGCATGAAGGAGTTCGCAGTCTTTTGGGGGTGCACCATCCCCGCGCGCTTCCCGTTCATCGAGAAGTCGGTCCGCGTCATGTTCGACGACCTCGGCGCTTCGATCCACGAGCTGCCGGGCCACACCTGCTGCCCGGAGGGCACGCTGGTCAAGGCCAACGACCCTGACTCGTTCTACACGGCGGCGGCGCGCAACCTCGCCATCGTCGAGAAGGCGGGTTGGGACCTGGTCACGCCGTGCAACGGCTGCTACTCCACCTTCAAGGAGTGCCAGAGCCACCTGACCACGCACTGGCGCGAGCGCGACAAGATCAACGAGCGCCTGGCCACCGAGGATCTCGCCTACACCGGCAAGCTCAACGTCGTGCACTTCGCCGAGTGGCTCGCCGACCACATGGGCGGCGCGCTCATCGCCTCCAAGGCCAAGAAGAACTTCTGGGGCATGAACATCGCCGTGCACTACGGCTGCCACCTGCTCCGTCCCCAGCCGGCAGTCAAGTGGGACGACCCGCTGCACCCCACCAAGGTCGAGGGCATCATATCGGCGCTGGGCGCGCGCGTGGTCGACTACCCGACCAAGATGCAGTGCTGCGGCGGCTACCTCGACCGCGTGGGAGAGCGTGAGGGCTCGCTGGCGTTCAACCGCCGCAAGCTCCACGACCTGCAGGCCCACGGCGTCGACGCCCTGGTGGTCGTGTGCCCCAGCTGCTTCCAGCAGTTCGACCTGAACCAGGCCGCGCTCCAGCGCGCCAACGAGAACGTCAACGTGCCGGTCCTGTACCTCTCCGAGCTCATCGGCCTGGCCTACGGCCACGAGCCCGAGGAGCTGGGCATGGACATGCACCGCGTGAGCGTGCAGCCGTTCCTCGACAAGTGGGCCGCGCGTGCCGCCGACAAGGCGTACCTGGCCGAGTCGTTCGACGTCGCGCTGCTCAACAAGTGCGACAGCTGCCGCGCGTGCAAGGACGACTGCCCGGTGTGCAAGGTCGACCCGACCTTCCAGCCCAACGACATCATCCGCGCGCTGGTCGACGGCAAGATCGACGAGGTGCTCGACGACCCCAACGTGTGGAAGTGCCTCGAGTGCTACACCTGCCTCGAGCTGTGCCACTCCGAGATCGGCATGGCGGAGACGTTCCGCAAGCTCAAGGAGCTCGCGATCGAGCGCGGCAGCCGTCCGGACTCGATCCCGCAAAGCTACGAGATGTTCATGACCACCGGCACCCTCGGCAAGCCGAAAGAGGGCGCCCGCAAGAAGCTGGGCCTGGGCCCGCTGCCGCCCACCGGTGGCGATGCCGTCAAGAAGCTGATGGGTTGCGACGCGGTCATCGCGACGTGTGACGAAGAAGGGAAGGACTAGCCATGGCTTTCGAGCCCCTGTTGGAGCGGATGCCGACGACGCAGCCGGCCTCGTTCTCGGATCGTGAGAACGTGTTCGGACTGCCGCGCCCGCGCTACGCCGAGGAGGCGTCGTTCAAGATCCATGGCGGCTGCGGCCTCATGGGCATCTGTGACCAGTCCGGTACCCGCATGAGCGGCGAGAACGCCATCAAGGCCATGGCCGTGCAGCGCGACCGCGGCAACGGCCTGGGTGGCGGCTTCGCCGGCTACGGGATCTACCCCGAGTTCCCGGACCACTTCTGCTTCCACATGATGTATCACGACGTGAAGGCCAAGGAGGAGGCCGAGGCGATCTTCGACCAGTACTTCACGGTCGACCTCGCCGAGCCGATGCCGACCCGCGCGGTCGCCGGCATCTCCGACGCCCCGATGTTGTGGCGCTACTTCCTCGTGCCCGACACCCACAAGCTCGAGAACTCCGAGATGACCGCTGAGGACTTCATCGTCCACATGGTCATGCTCATCAACTCGGCGGTCGACGGCGCGTTCGTCGCCTCCTCGGGCAAGAACATGGGCGCCTTCAAGGGCGTGGGCTTCCCCGAGGAGATCGGCCACTACTACCTGCTCGAGGAGTACGAGGGCCACACCTGGGTCGGCCACAACCGCTTCCCGACCAACACGCCGGGCTGGTGGGGCGGGGCGCACCCGTTCACGCTGCTCGACTGGTCGATCGTGCACAACGGCGAGATCTCGAGCTACGGCATCAACAGCCGCTACCTCGAGCAGTTCGGCTACAAGTGCACGCTGGGCACCGACACCGAGGTCGCGGCCTACCTGTTCGACCTGATGCTGCGCCGCCATAAGCTGCCGCTCGAGCTGGCCTGCAAGGCGCTTGCGAGCCCGCTGTGGTCCGAGATCGACCGCATGGCCGAGGACGAGCAGGCCGTCATGCGCTCGCTGCGCGCGGTCTACGGACCCGGCATGCTCAACGGCCCGTTCGCCATCGTGCTCGGCTTCAACGGCGGCATGGTGGCCCTCAACGACCGCATCAAGCTGCGCCCGCTGGTCGCCGCGCAGCAGGGGTCGATCCTGATGGTCGCCTCCGAGGAGAGCGCCATGCGCGAGGTCCTCGACGCTCCCGACCGCGTCTGGGCCCCCAAGGCCGGCGAGCCGGTCATCGCCCGCATCGAGGGCATGGACTGGCCGATCCACGGCGACCTGCACCTGTCCGCGAGTGAGGTGTCGTGCGCCGTGACCGGCGTCGACGTCTGCGATACCGAGACTGTCGAGGTGAGCTAAACCATGCCGACGAGCCTCATCCAGCCTGAGTTCAAGGTCCACATCGACTACGACAAGTGCCACAAGTGCGGCCGCTGCGTGCAGCAGTGCGGCTGGGGCGTCTACTCGTTCAACGAGCGCCCCTTCCCCGACGACAGCAAGTGCCGCGCGTGCCACCGCTGCGTGACCTACTGCCCGGCGCACTGCATCACCATCAAGAAGAACGACCTGGTGCTGCGCGACAACGCCAACTGGACGTCCGAGCAGCGCAAGAACGTGTGGCGCCAGGCCGAGTCCGGCGGCGTCATGCTCACGGGCATGGGCAACGACAAGCACTACACGAGCTATTTCGATCATCTCGTGCTCGACGCTTGCCAGGTCACCAACCCGTCCATCGACCCGCTTCGCGAGCCGATGGAGCTGCGCACCTACCTCGGCCGCAAGCCCGACAGCGTCGAGGTCGTCAGCGACGGCAACGGCGGCTACAAGCTCGCCGAGAACGCCGGTATCGCCAAGAACATCAAGCTCGACACGCCGATCATCTTCTCGCCGATGAGCTATGGCTCGGTCTCGCTCAACGTCCACAAGTCGTTGGCGATGGCCGCCGAGCGTCTCGGCATCCTGATGAACACCGGCGAGGGCGGCCTGCACGCGGACCTGTATCCGTACCAGGACAACGTCATCGTCCAGGTCGCGTCGGGCCGCTTCGGCGTCAACCCCGAGTACCTCAACCGTGGCGCCGCCATCGAGATCAAGGTCGGCCAGGGCGCCAAGCCCGGCATCGGCGGCCACCTGCCCGGTGAGAAGATCAACAAAGAGGTCTCGACCACCCGCATGATCCCGCAGGGCTCGGACGCGATCAGCCCGGCCCCGCACCACGACATCTACTCGATCGAGGACCTGCGCCAGCTCATCTACTCGCTCAAGGAGGCCAGCGGCTACAAGCCGGTCGGCGTCAAGATCGCGGCGGTGCACAACGTCGCCGCGATCGCCTCGGGCATCGTGCGTGCCGGCGCCGACTACGTGTACCTGGATGGCTTCAAGGGCGGCACCGGCGCTGCGCCGTCGATCATCCGCGACCACATCGGTATCCCGATCGAGGTCGCCATCGCCGTCGTCGACCAGCGCCTGCGCGACGAGGGCATCCGCAACCAGGCCTCGATCATCGCCGCCGGCTCGATCCGCTCCTCGGCCGACATGGCCAAGGCCATCGCGCTGGGTGCCGACGTCGTGGCGATCGGCTCGGCGTCGCTCATGGCGCTCGGCTGCCACCTGTGCCAGGGCTGCCACACCGGCTCGTGCAGCTGGGGTCTGACCACTCAGAAGCCGGAGCTCACCCGCCGCGTGGATCCCGAGTGGGGCGCCGAGCGCCTCGTGAACCTCGTGCATGCGTGGAGCCACGAGCTGCAGGAGATCTTGGGCGCGCTCGGCGTCAACGCCGTGGAGTCGCTGCGCGGCAGCCGCGAGCGACTGCGCGCCGTGGGCCTGGACGCCCAGACCTGCGAGATCCTCGGCGTCAAGCCGGCCGGGCTGTAGGGGAGGATGCGAGGATGACCACCATGACTCAGACCGACAAGGGCCCCATCGAGGGCTACCTGCAGATCGAGCCGACCGTCACTCGCGAGGGCGACACGGTCACCATCGACTGCCAGAGCGTGTACTACAAGTACGTCAACGAGGCGACGCGCGCGGCCTTCGCCGACGGTGCCACCACCGTGAAGCTCACCAACGTCAACGGCCAGCGCTACATCGGCACCGGCATCCGCGGCAAGAACCTGCGGATCGAGGTGAACGGCACCCCCGGTCAGGACATGGCGATGTTCATGGACGGGCCGACCGTCGAGGTGTTCGGCAACGCGCAGGACGGCGTGGGCAACACCATGAACGACGGCAAGGTGGTCGTGCACGGTGACGCCGGCGACGTGCTGGGCTACGGCATGCGCGGCGGCCGCGTCTTCATCAAGGGCGACGTCGGCTACCGGGTCGGCATCCACATGAAGGCCTACGAGGGCCTGCGCCCGATCATGGTGTGCGGCGGTCGCGCCCGCGACTTCTTCGGCGAGTACATGGCCGGAGGGCTGCTGGTGCTGCTCGGCATGAATTCGCGCCTCGAGGGGCCGCTCGTCGGCGGATACCTCGGCACCGGTATGCACGGCGGCGAGATCTTCCTGCGCGGCGAGGTCGAGCAGTGGCAGGTCGGCAAGGAGTGCGGCATCTTCACAGCCTCCGAGGAGGAGATGGCCGAGCTCAAGCCGGTGCTCGCCGAGTACTGTGAGGCGTTCTCCATGGACATCGACGAGGTCATGAGCGTGCCGTTCACGCGTCTCGTGCCCATCAGCCACCGCCCGTACGGCAAGCTGTACACGTACCTGTAGCAGCGGTTCAGAGCATTCACCAAGGGCCCGTCGGCGAGCGCAGCCGGCGGGCCCTTGTGCTGCGCGGACAGCGATTGACGCGCGCTTAACGCACGTTCATTGTGTGATTCGAATCACAGGGTCGGGACGCGCGAAGCGAGGGGTGACGCTTTGGGCTTCCGTGGAGATGGGGGAGGGCGAGCGTGACTCGTTCCGGGATGTTGGGCTTGCGTGTCTTGCTTGTGATGGCGGCCGTGTTCGTCGGGTCGCTGATGCTTGCCGCCGCGGCGTTCGCCGCACCCACGGTCGTCGCTGTGACGCCGCAGGCCAGTGAGGTCGTGTCGGCGCCGGGATGGCCCGCCGTCACCGGGTCGGGAATGCCGACGATCAGTGCGCTGGTCGCGGATGCCACGACGCCGATGAGCGGGCAGTTCGTCGTCGACGGTGTCGTCCGCCCGGCGGTCGCCGATGTGACCGGGCTTTCGTTCTCCTACAAGCCGGCGACGTCGGCGAGGCTGCAGGATGGGCCCCACACCGTGAGCTTCAACGGTACCGACGCCGTGGGCGCGACGGTGTCCCACACGTGGGTGTTCGAGGTTCAGCAGGTGCCCTACATCGACTCGTCACAGCCCGCCTCCGGCGCGGTGATAGGCACGCGCCGTCCCGTCGTGTCCGCGTACATCTACGACAACAGCTTGGCCGCGACCTACACGATCACCGTGGACGGCGTGCGTCTGAGCGGCATCAACTCATCCGGTTACGAGGCGACCTGGGGCGGCTACTACGGGATCCAGGGCACCCAGGCCACCGACCTTGCCAACGGCACCCACACCGCCTACCTGCGCGTCACCGATCCCGGCGGTCACACCGTCGAGCGCACGTGGACGTTCGTCGTCTTCGGCGAGATCACCCTGGACACGCGCGGCATCTCGGAGGGGCAGGTCTACGACAATGGCCGCCCCCCGCTGTACTTCAGCGCATGGAGCCGCTACAGCACGCCGTCTCTGAGCGTCTACATCGACGGTGCGAGCGCCTACTACGACATCACCGGCGGCTACTACTCGAACGGCAACCACACGCTCGACATGACGATCACACCGAAGCCCGACTATCCGTTGTCGGACGGCCCGCACGTCGTGTCGGCCACCGCGTGGGGTGCTCCGGCTGGGCTGAGCGTGTCCAAGACGTTCAACATCGAGGTCCGCGTGCCTCCGAGTGCGTACCATCTGCGTCCCTCGGGTGACACGGTGAGCACGAGTTCCACCCCGTTGCTCGTCGCACGGGCAACCGAGAACTCCACCAGCACGGTCCAGTTCGCCTTCTCGGTCGACGGGGTGCCTGTCGCCGCCTCGGCACCGCGCAAGATCGCGACGGGGCGCTGGGAGTCTACGGCGCAGGTGGTGACGCCGTTGTCCACCAACGCCACCCACACAGCGACCGTCGTGACCACCGATGCCAAGGGCTACTCCGCCGCTCGTAGCTGGCAGTTCTTCGTCGCGAGCGGCGAGAAGATGGCGCACTACGACGCCGGCGCGTGCCCGACCTGCCACGGAAACCCCTACTACCCGCATCAGGCGCGCGGTGGCGACGCGATCACGTACGTGAGCCAGTACGCGTGCAACAACTGCCACACCGTTTTCCCGGACCACGCCACCTACGGCTGGTACACCAAGCCGATGGTCGCCGCGCAGCTCGACGACCCGAACACCTACCTGCCGAACCCGTGGAGCAACAACACGTGCTCGTGCCACAGCGCGGGCCATCCGTATCACGCGAACGAGGCCAACTGTCGCAACTGCCATGATCGGATCAACACGATCAACGAGCAGGGCGAGCCGCCCCAGGGCCGCGGCGAGACCATGACGCTCGAGTCCGAGACGCCGCGGCATGTCGTCGATGGCGATCACTCGCGATGCACGAGCTGCCACCAGCTCGACCTGACCTTCGAGCATGCCGGTCGCATGGATTCCGGCGGTCAGCCGATCACCTGCCAGACCTGCCATGCGTCTGTGGACGCCGTGGTGCAGGCGGCTATCGCGGCCGGTGACGGCAGTTGTGGTGCCTGTCACGAGAACGCCGGCGTCCACCCGCACGATGCCGCGCCGATCGCCGGCGTGGAGGCCGGAGACGGGCACCTGTGCACCGAGTGTCACGAGTCCGACATCGTCGCCGAGCACTCGAAGGCGACCTCCGGTGACGGCGGCGATCCGTGCTTGACCTGCCATGCCGGCGGCCGGGCACGGGGAGCGATCGGTGGCGCGAAGGGGAGCGACTGCGGCAACGCCGCGTGCCACGCCGAGGGATCGGCGCAGCCCATGCACGCCACGTACTGCCAGGGCTGCCACGAGAACGAGAACACGGCCTTCTCGGTGAAGCAGGTCGGATTCGCCGGCGCCGAGGTCGTGAAGTCGCGATGCCTCGCGTGCCACGGAACCGGGATCACTGCCATCGGGCGCTACAAGGTCGGCCGTAAGTGGTTCGGCGTAAGGCATCTGGGTCACAACGCCACCGAGGAGTGCAAGAACTGCCACTACTGGGACCCCAGGCGCACCGAGTTCTACACCCAGTCGGTGTCGACGACCTTCGGCGCGTTCGCCACGACGGGGTCGGTGGATCCGGCGCCGTCGAGAGCGCATGCGGTACACACGGGCGGGAGCTGGCCGCAGACGATCGAGTTCGCCCCCACGATCTACTGCGCGAACTGCCACGAGCCCGCTGCCTGCTCGGGATGTCACGGGGTCGCCGGCGTGCCCGCAACGCATTCCGGACACGGCACGCAGGCTGCCACCACGCATCGTGTCGCCGCAGGCGCTGTCAGCTACACCGCGCCGCGCGCAGGTGCCGTGAGTGAGACGCGGACGTGCGAGTCCGCCGCGTGCCACGGGACCGGGCTCACGGTGCCGAGCTGCACCGGTTGCCATGAGGGCAGGGATTCGACGCACTGGTAAGGCTTGTCGCTACCAGACGGGGTCGGTCGCTTGCGTGTCGGCGGCAGACCCCGTCTTGTTGTGTCCGCTGTCACTGCACAATCCGCTCACGGGCCCCACAATCCGCTTCGGATAAGAGAACGGGTACGTTTCTCGCAAACAAGCGGCCCAGACTATCGTTTGTGTCGGACGCGGCCTGTACACTGAGTCCACGAACTGTGACGCATGTCACCAAGCGACCCGCTCGAATCACGGAGGACCTACATGTCGCTCAGCTTCAAGCCCCGTCGGTGGCGCCGGATCGTCGCGATCTCAGCGCTGTGCGCGACGGCGATCGTCGCAGCCACCGCGGTCGCGGTCACCACTACGGTCTCCACGGGCACCCCGCCTGTGTTCTCGGGACGCGTGCCGGAAGACGGCACGACCACCTCGACGGCCGCCCCGGTCATCCGTGTGATGGCAGACGACACCGTCACGCTGCTGCGGACGGTCGGCAACGTGCGCGGAGCGATCGACGGCACCGCGCGCACCGTCACGCATGAGTGGCCGATCACGGGATACGACATCGACGGTAATCCCATCCGGGATACGACGATGCTCTCGATGAGCATGGCCGCCCCCACGCTTGTCGACGGGCTCCACACGGCGGAGGTCCGTGTGCGCAATCAGGCCGGCGTTGAGACGAGCCATTCCTGGCAGTTCACGGTCGCGGTGCCGCCGTCGGTGACGCTATCGCCGGCAAGCGGCACCAAGGTCACCACGGCCACCCCGGTCCTCAAGGCGACCGTCTCCGACAACGGGCCGGCTCCTTCGGCGATCCTCAAGCTCGACGGCATCGTTGTGCCGTCCACGTTCGACACCGCGACGAGCACGTACTCCCATCAGGTCGTCACGCCGCTCGGAATCGGTAGTGACCACGTCTTCGAGGCCGTCGTCATCGACGGGGCGGGCCTGACGACGACGGCCACCTCGACGTTCGGCGTGAAGTTCACGAGCGACACCGTGTTCTCTGCGGAGGCACCCGCTCCCGGAGCCATCATTGCGTCCGCCAACCCGACGATCACGGTGACCGCGGCGAACCCGTTCGCGCTCAGGCCTCCGACGCGCGTCACGATGCGCGTGGACGGTGCGTCGGTCCCTGCCACCTACACCTGGGTGGGTGACACCACGTTGACCGCGGCGTACAAGCCCGCCTCCCTCATCGACGGCTCGCACACGGCAGAGCTCGAGGTCACCGATGCCGAGAATCTGACCGCGACCCGCTCGTGGCAGTTCTCCGTCGCAGCGGCGCCGGTCATCGGATCGTTCACGCCCACCGACGGTGCGACCGTCGAGACGCTGACTCCGACGATCACCATCCCCTACGTCAAGAACGAGGTCGGCGAGCCCTCGGTGGCGCTCACCGTCAACGGTGTCGCACAGTCGGTCACCGCAACCGGCAGTCCGATCAGGTGGGTCGCTCCCGAGCCGTTCGGGCAGGACACGACCGTCTCGGTCTCGGTGACGCTCTCTGACGCCGGAGGCAACGCCTCGTCAGCAGCGTGGGCGTTCAGCGTGCAGCAGTACCCGAGCATGACCGTCCCCACCAACTGCCTGACCTGCCACACGGCCGCCACCCATACCGTGGCAAACTGCACCAAGTGCCACCAGACGGTCGCAGGCTACGACCCGCACGGCCCCAACCCGCAGGCGCCTTACGGCGTGTGCCTGGCCCAGTGCCACGACCTCACCGATCCCAACACGCACGGCCCGCGCGTGATCACCAACTCGGCCGAGTGCTCGGCCTGTCACCGCAACGCCACCTACTCGTGGCCGCAGGTGCCCAACCACCCGACCGATCTCGACAAGCAGCACGCGAGCTCCAAGACGCCGTTCGACGCGTGCCGCCAGTGCCACACCTCACGCCTGATGCGCGAGCATCTGCGCCATACGCCTGCCGGCGGCGGCAGCTACGACTGCTACACGTGTCACGCGCCGACCGCTCGCCAGCAGGTCAAGGATGCGATCGACGCCAAGAACACCTCGTGCGACGCGTGTCACGCCGGACACCCGCATCCGCAGGCCGCGATCACCGGGGTCGTCGCGGGGGATGGCCATCTGTGCACCGAGTGTCACTCCACCGACCTGATGGCCGAGCACGGCAAGGCCACCTCGTCATCGAGCGCGGACACGTGCAACACCTGTCACGCTCCCGGTGGCCCGCGCGAGCAGATCGGTGGCGCCTGGGATCGCACATGTGACACGCCCGCGTGCCACGGTGTCCAAAGCGATCAGCCCATTCATGTGAACTACTGCATGGGCTGTCACGAGAAGGGCAACCCCGACTTCGCGGTGAACGAGACGGACTTCACCGCTCCGGGCGCAGACCGCACCAAGTGCGCGAGTTGTCACGGGACGGGCATCACGGCGCTCGGCCGCTACAAGATCGGCCGCAAGTGGTACGGCGTGCGGCATCTGGGTCACAACGCGACCGAGGAGTGCAAGACCTGTCACTTCTGGGACCCGAGGCGCACGGAGTTCTACACGCACTCAGTGACCACCAGCTACGGGGCGTTCGCCACCTCCGAGTCGGTGAACCCGACGCCGGCGCGCGCGCACGCCGTGCATGTGACCGGCAGCTGGGCCAGAGACATCGAGTTCGCACCGACGGTCTACTGCGGGAACTGCCACCAGTCCGCGGCGTGCTCGAGCTGTCATCCGACGGCCTCGATGCCTACCGAGCACTCCGCGCACGGAAACACCGCCGCCTCGATGGTCCCCGTCGCACCGGGGGCTCTGAGCTACACGGCTCCCAAGGCGGCCGCCACCGAGACCCGCTCGTGTACGGCAGCCGCATGCCACGGCGCGAATGCCGCGCAGACCCCGGCCTGCTCGAGTTGTCACGCCGATCGGGCCGCCAAGCACTGGTAGACCGCCACGACACGCACGAACACGCCGAGGCGCCCGGGTATTCCCGGGCGTCTCGTTCTTTGTGCCAGCGCGCTTGCCCTGGGGCTTGGTCGATTGGCCAGCGGCTGCTGGCCATGGCTGGAAGTCGTGTAGACTCACCCTAGGGGCACACGTATGGCGCTGATGAAGTGGGGCGGTCGCGGGCGCGACCGACGGACCTAGGGGGTAGGTCGATGCGCAAGTGTGCGGGGTTGGCTTCGCTTGTCTTCGTGTTCCTTGCTCTGTGCGCTCCTGCGTTCGCTATGGAGGGTTCGGCGTGCGTTCAGCAGGCCGCGCTGTCTGGCATCCAGGCGGGTGACGGGCACACCTGCATCGAGTGTCACTCCGAGGACTTGGTAGAAGAGCACGGGAAGCCCACATCGTCGGGATCCCAGCTGGGCTGCGATCAGTGCCACGGCAACGGCGCTCCGGCCAGCGGTATGGCGGGCACGTGGGATCGATCCTGCGTGACCTCGGCGTGCCATGGATCCGGCTCGGGGCGCGAGGCGCACTCCAACTACTGCATGGGTTGTCACGAGAAAGGCAACCCGGACTTCGCGACGACCGAGGTCGACTTCGGTCAAAGCGAGATGGATCGCTCGGCGTGTCTCGCGTGTCACGGTACCGGTATCTCGGTCGCCGGCCGCTACAAGATCGGCCGGCGCTGGTATGGGGCGCTGCACCTCAGTCACAGCCCCACCGACGAGTGTAAGACGTGCCACTTCTGGGAGCCTCGCCGGACGGAGTTCTACGCGCCGAGCGTCTCGACGCCGTATGGTTTGTTCGCGTCGGCCGGCTCGGTGTTCCCGACTGCCGAGCGTGCGCATGCGGTACACGTGAGCGGGTCTTGGCCCAAGCAGATCGCCTTCGCACCGAGCATCTACTGCGCGAACTGCCACAACAGTACCGGCTGTGATGCATGCCACGGAGCCCAGACGGGTGCTGAGCATCGTGCACACGGCAATCCGTCTTCGCGGTTGGTGCCGGTCAACTATGGCGCGCTGTCGTTCACGGCGCCGCTGGGAGGCGGACTTGAGTCCAGGACCTGCGACAGTGCCGGGTGCCACGTGGGCGACGCTGTGCCCTCCTGCTCCGGTTGTCACGCAGACCGGGTTGCGAATCACGGTTTCGACCCGGCACTGCATACGGCCGACGAGTCGTGCGTCGGCACCTGCCACGACACGCAACTCAAGGCCGAACACGACACGCAGGTTCCCGTCGTTGACTGCACGACGTGTCACGCGACGCGTGATGTAGCCGCTTCGCCGTGGGATAGGTCGTGTACCGACTGCCACGACCCTGTCCAGCACACTTCGGCGGCGCCCAGCCACGTGGGTACTGATGTCGCCGTGCGACTGGCGAGGAACCGCTACAACCAAGCGTGCAGCGACACTCCCGTCGCACCCAACACCGGTTGCCACAACTTGAGCAACGTGGCGACGCTGCACCTCGGCATGGACGATGGCGGCTGTCCTCTGTGTCACGGCGCCGGCCGCGCCCCCGCATCGGAGTGCAAGACCTGCCACACCGCGAAGGGCACCGCCGGGTATTCATCGTCGTCGAACGTGTACCCGGCCTCCGACCTGCAGCTGACGGCCCCCGTCGGCGTCGTTCCCGTCTCGCCGGCGACGGCGTGGGACAAGCTGGATGATCCCGTCACCGCCACGAACGACGGGGACGCGACTTACGTCGCGCTCACGGGAGCGGGGAGGGCGGTGTTCGGCTACTCAGCGCCGGCGTTCCCTGCGAGTTCTACGATCACGAATGTGACCGTGTACTACCGTGCGAAATACGCAGGCACCGGCGTGCTGCCTGCCGACGCAGGCGTCGCGCTCAAGATCGGGGGCTCGTACTTCGAAACGACCACTGTCGCGCTGACGAGCGCCTATCCGGCGACCGCCGTGTCGCGGGCGTACACGCTCAACCCGTCCACGGGTGCGAGTTGGACCGTCGATCAGGTCCGAGGCATCGGAACCGGCGCGCTCGAGGGCTTCGGCGTCCGCTCGACGGATGCGTCGCCGAGTGTGCGGTTCACGCAGGTCTACGCCGTGGTCAACTTCAGCGTCCCGCAGCACATCGCGCCGCGCGCCACCACGGACTGGTACCACCACAATCACAACAAGTACCTGCTCAACTCGGCTGATGCGACGTCCAACCCGTACTTCTATCCCGACATCAATCCGCCGGGCGGCTGGAGTGCGAAGTACTACCAGGACTGCAATGCGGCATGCCACCGTTCGTTCACCGGGCCGGCTTGGACCACGTATCAGGGCAAGGCCATGTGGTACAGCCTCGCGGGCCAGACACAGGGCATCCCCGAGACCAGGACGCTGACCCTGGATGCGGGAACGCTTCCCGAGGCCGCACAGCTCGCCTTCAAGACGCGCTGGACCTTCTCGGCGACGGCGGATGCGACCGGTGTCGTTGAGGCGTCGACCAACGGGGGTGGGAGCTGGGCGCCGCTGACCGGCGTCGTCCACGGTCTCAGTCGATCCATGCTGACCACCAACTCGCCGGCATCGTGGGGTGATGCGCTTTACGACCTCGGGGCCTATGCCGGTCAGCCCACGCTCATCCGGTTCAGGTACACCATGGACGGCGTGACGACGGCGCCGGGCTGGACCATCGACAGCCTCACCATCACAGGCGCATCGGGTGTGCACTTTTCGGACGACGCCGAGACACTCAAGCCGGAATGGAGCGCCTATCAGTGGTTCCGCGAGAGCGGGGCATATCAGAAGTACTGACGCGTTCGGCAGGGCATTGCATCGGCGGGCACTCCCGGTTGCGGGGGTGCCCGCCGTGCTTCCGTCACGTCCGCACGGGTGACTCATCCATTCGTAGGATGCCGAAACAATCACGAAACATTCGTCCCGTAATGTGGGCACAGAAGGTGAGTAATGGTCAGGCCGACGGCGCCGTTTCAGGCGTGTCAGATCAAGGAGGTCATTAGATGGCACCTGCGTTCGACAAGGACTACGTCCTCAAGACGGTGGAGGAGCGCGACGTCAAGTTCGTCCGCTTCTGGTTCACCGACGTGCTCGGCGTTCTGAAGTCGTTCGCCGTCACCGACAGCGAGCTCGAGGGTGCCTTCGAAGAGGGCATGGGCTTCGACGGCTCGTCGATCGACGGCTTCACCCGCATCCAGGAGTCCGACATGGTCGCCTTCCCGGATGCCTCGACCTTCCAGGTGCTCCCGTGGCGCCCCGAGGAGCAGGGCGTCGGCCGCATCTTCGCCGACATCACCAAGCCGGACGGCTCGCCGTTCGAGGGTGACCCCCGCTACGCGCTCAAGCGCATGCTCAAGAAGGCCGCCGACATGGGCTACACCATGTACGTCGGCCCCGAGCTCGAGTTCTTCTACTTCGCCGATGATCAGGGCACCGAGATCCTCGACAACGGTGGCTACTTCGACCTCACCCCGCTCGACCTGGCCAGCGATCTCCGCCGCGAGACCGTTCTGACCCTCGAGAAGATGGGCATCCCGGTCGAGTACTCGCACCACGAGGTCGCCCCGTCGCAGCACGAGATCGACCTGCGTTACCAGGAGGCGCTGACCATGGCCGACGCGGTCATGACCTACCGCCTCATCGTCAAGGAAGTCGCGATGGCCAACGGCGTGTACGCGACCTTCATGCCCAAGCCCATCCCCGGCATCAACGGCTCGGGTATGCACACCCACCAGTCGCTGTTCACCAAGGACGGCAACGCGTTCTATGACGCCAGCAAGCCCGGTCACCTGAGCGACGTCTGCCGTCACTACATCGCCGGCCTGCTCAAGTACGCGCCGGAGTTCTGCGCCATCACCAACCCGCTCGTCAACTCCTACAAGCGCCTGGTTCCGGGCTACGAGGCTCCCGTCTACGTGTCGTGGGCGCAGGCCAACCGTTCGGCCATGGTCCGCGTGCCGCTGTACAAGCCCGGCAAGGAGGCCGCGACCCGCATCGAGCTCCGTTCGCCGGACCCCTCGTGCAACCCGTACCTCGCCTTCGCCGTCATGCTCGGCGCCGGCCTGAAGGGTATCGAGGAGAAGCTCGAGCTCATGCCCGAGGCGACCAACGACATCTTCGAGATGACTCCCGCGGAGCTCGAGGAGGCCGGCATCAAGACGCTGCCGCGCAACCTCGGCGAGGCGATCGAGTGGTTTGAGAAGTCCGAGACTATGAAGGAGATCCTCGGCGATCACATCCACACCTTCTACGCCGAGAACAAGAAGGCCGAGTGGGCTGACTACATCAAGGACGTCTCGGAGTGGGAGCTTAACCGCTATCTGAGCGTCATCTAGCACGCAGGTCGTTGACCACCAAGTTCGGCAACGGCGCCGGATGGGGGAGACCCTGTCCGGCGCCGCGTGTTTCTCGGCGATGGGCGATCACGGGTGGAGCGCTAGAATCATGCACATGAAACGAGTTCTCATAGTCGCCGAGGATGCTCACACCAGGGCGTTGACGAGCTCCGCGTTGGGCTCGCTCGACGTTCAGACCGCGGAGTGCGGGCCGTCGGACATGCAGCGCCGCCTGCTCGAAGGCGACGTCGATCTGGTCGTGCTCGACGGGGGACGCAGCCCTGAGGTGCTCGCCCAGGTGGCCGAGCATGCCGCCCAAGAGGGCGTCGAGCTCAGGTTGCTCGTGCTCGTCGAGCCTGACGGGCTGTCGGCGCTCAGGATGCCCGTCCGCATGCCCAGCGACTTCGCGGTTCGCGGCGCGTCGTCCGATGAGGTGGCTGCCCGTGCCCGCACACTGTTGTGGCCCGGCGAGGAGGTCGTCAAGCAGGAGCTGATCCGGGTGGACGACCTGACGCTCAACCTCGCCACGTACCAGGCCTATCTGCACGGCGAGCCCATCGACTTCACGTACCTCGAGTACGCGCTGTTCTCATTTCTCGTGACGCACCCGGGGCGCACCTACTCGCGCGAGATGCTGCTCAGGCGCGTGTGGGGCAGTGACTACTACGGCGGCTCGCGGACGGTCGACGTGCACATCCGGCGCATCCGAGCAAAGATCGGCGGCGAGCTGTCGCACCGTCTTGAGACGGTGCGCAACGTCGGTTATCTGTGGAACGGATAGCCACTGACGAGGCATGACGTACCGACGCCGGGCCCCGATCGGGACCCGGCGTCGTCGATTCTGAGGACTGTCGCGAAGGATCGGACTACTTGACCGCCTCGTCGATGGCCTTCTTCAGCTCGTCGGCCTGCATGTCGACTTCCTTCTTCATGATCTTGGCGGCCTTCTTCATATAGCGCTCCATGCCCTCCTGGATGGTGGTGTAGCCCACCACGACGAGCCCGGCCTGGCCCTCGTCGAGCATCTCGCCCATGGCCTTGACGTCGTCGCGCTTCATCCCGCGCATGAAGTTGCCGGCCAGCGCGCCCACGCCTGCGCCCGCGGCGGCCATGCCGATGATGCTCGGCGGGAAGATGAGCCCGACGACCGCGCCGGTCACGATGCCTACCTTGGCGCCCCACGTGCGCTGGGTGGCGTCGGTGTTGACGATCTTGACCTCGCCGTCAGCCGTCTTCTCGAACAGTGCCGCCTCGTAGTCGCCGATGAAGTGCTCGGCGCGCGCCAACTTGATGGCGGTGAGGTCCTCGTCGCCGGCCTCCACGCTGTCGTAGACGCCCACGATGACGATGATGCCGTCCGGATCTGCCATGTCTGTTTCCTTTCGGTTGGTCGGTACCGTTGCGTTTGTAGTGGTACCCATTGACGGCGGACTACCGCACTGTTCCGCAGAAGCGGTAGCTCACCCCGCTCAGACGGCTGCACGTGCCCTCGATCCCGTTGGCCGCCATGAACGAACACATCGCTTCGGGCTCGAAGAACGCGCCTGGCTCGCCGAGCAGTTTCTCGCCGACGACGATCATCCGCATCCACCCGCGCGGGTCGAGCTCCACGACCAGCACGCCGCCTCCGGGACGCACGACGCGCGCGAACTCGGCCACCGCGCCCGGCTGGTCTCGGAAGTGGTGGAAGGCGTCCGTGACGATGAGCGCGTCGAACTCGTCGTCGGGAAACGGCATCTTCTCGGCGGTGCCCAGCACGGCGCGGACCGGGCCGTCCGCAGGGATGTGGGCGAGCATCTCGGGTGTGGGGTCGAGCACGGTCACGTCGGCCGCGAGCGCGGAGTGCAGCCGCCGGGCGAGCGCCCCTGTGCCGCCGCCCACGTCGAGCACATGGCCGCGCCGCTCGTGACTCGGAGGAAGCCAGGGACGCATCCACGAAGCGATCTGCTCGATCCCGTCGTCGTCCCAGCGATCGGCGAAGTGGCCGAAGATGGGTGCCGCCCAGTTGAAGAAGCCCACCGGCTAAGACCTCCCGGAGTTGTCACCGTGCTCGGGTACACTCGGTTCATGGGGCGCCCGTTGGCGCTCCACCCATACGTTTCCCCGAAAGGCACCTGATGCCCCAGCGCACCGTCGCCGTCATCGACGGCAACAGCCTGATCCATCGCGCGTTCCACGCGCTGCCCGAGACGATGACCGCGCCCGACGGCCGGCCCACCAACGCCGCCTTCGGCTTCATCTCGATGCTCGTGAAGCTCATCGCCGAGCTGCGCCCCGACGGCGTGGTGGTCGCCTTCGACCGCGGCAAGCCGGCGTTTCGCACCGAGGCGCTCGCGCAGTACAAGATCCATCGCCCGCCCACCGCGCAGTCGCTCAAGGACCAGTTCCCGATGGTCAAGGAGCTGCTCGGCGCGCTCGAGGTCCCCATCGTCGAGCTCGACGGCTGGGAGGGTGACGACATCCTCGGTACCCTAGCCCGCCGAGGCGAGGCGGCCGGGATCCGCATGCTCCTCGTGACCGGCGACCGCGACGCGTTCCAGCTCGTCACCGGAGACGTCTCCGTCGTGACCACCAAGAAGGGCATCACCGACATCACCGTGATGGGCCCGGCTGAAGTGGAAGAGCGCTACGGCGTGACGCCGGCGCAGGTCGCCGACTACCTCGGCCTCAAGGGCGACACGAGCGATAACATCCCCGGCGTGCCCGGCGTGGGCGAGAAGACCGCCGCCAAGCTGCTCGCCGAGTACGGCACGCTCGACGCGGTGCTGGAGGCCGCAGCGGCCGGCGCGGTGCCAGGCAAGGTGGGCGCCAATCTCGCCGAGCACGCGGAGGCCGCTCGCGCGAGCCGCGTGGTGGCCACGATCGCGTGCGACGTGCCGGTCGACATCGACCTTGAGGCCGTGTCGTGGGGCGGTTTCGACCCCGCCCGCGTCGCCGAGGCCTACGGCGAGCTGCGCTTCACTTCGCTGCTCGAGCGCACGCTGGCCGTCCGCGTCGGCACAGCCCCGACCGCCGAGCAACCCGCCCCGCTTGCGCCCGCGGGCTGCGACACCGACACCTGCGTGCGCGACTCAGCGGCTGCCGAGGCGCTGTCTCGCTGGACGCCGGGGGAGCGGTGGCTGGGTGTGGCGATCGGCGGCGCAGCCGACACGCTGTTCGACGACGCGCGCGAGCTCGCGGTCGCAGGCGAGGGAGCCACGGCGCTGTTCGGGGGCACCGCGGCGCTCGACCGACTCGGCGAGCTGCTCGACGACGCGCGCATCGCCGCTGAGGACGCCAAGGCGCTCATCGGCGAGGTCTGCCCGCCGGATGAGGCGCTCGAGTGCGACGCGCGCGGCCTCGATGTCGACCCCGGCCGGCTGTTCGACATCGGAATCGCCGCCTACCTGCTCGAGTCGCACCGCTCGGCCTACGACGTCGCGTCGCTGTCCGCCGACTACCTCGGCGCGCCGCTCGCCGCCGGCGACGACGAGCGCCCCGACGTCGCGGTCCGCGCACGTGCGGCCGCACAGCTGGCCGCCGAGCTCGAGGGCCGGCTCGAGGCGGACGGCTCGCTGGATGTCATGCGCGACATCGAGATGCCGCTCGTGCCGGTGCTTGCGCGCATGGAGCGCGCGGGCGTGGGGCTCGACACCGATGTGCTCGCCGGCCTGGCCGCGGAGGCGCGCACCGGCATCGACACGCTGCGTGCCGAGATCTACGACCTCGCCGGCTGCGAGTTCACGATCGACTCGCCCAAGCAGCTCTCCGAGATCCTGTTCGAGCGCTTGGGATTGCCGCCGCAGAAGAAGACAAAGACCGGCTACTCGACCGACGCGAGCGTCCTGTCGTCGCTGGCCGCCATGCACCCCATCGCCGAGAAGATCGTCGGCTACCGCGAGCTGACCAAGCTCACGAGCACCTACCTCGAGGCCCTTCCGCGGATGCTCGGGGAGGACGGCCGGCTGCACACGAGCTTCAACCAGACGGTCGCGGCCACAGGGCGCCTGTCGTCGAGCAACCCGAACCTCCAAAACATCCCCGTGCGCACCGAGCTGGGCCGCAAGATTCGCGCGGCGTTCGTGCCGGCGCGTCTCGGCGACGTGATGCTGTCTGCCGACTACAGCCAGATCGAGCTGAGGATCCTCGCGCATCTCTCCGGCGACCAGGGGCTCATCGAGGCGTTCACCAGTGGCGCCGACTTCCACGCCGCCACCGCGGCACGCGTCTTCGGCGTCGGCGTGGACGAGGTCGAGCCGGGGATGCGCGCGCGGGCCAAGGCGGTCAACTTCGGGATCGTCTACGGCCAGACGGCGCATGGCCTGGCCGAGACGCTCAAGATCGGCAACGCCGAAGCCCAGGAGATGATCGATCGCTACTACGCGGCCTACCCGCGGGTGCGGGCGTACCTCGACGAGACGGTCGCCGCCGCCCACCGCGACGGCTTCGCTGTGACGATGTTCGGTCGCAAGCGCCGGATCCCCGAGCTCAAAAGCAGCAACTACAACCTGCGCTCCTTCGGCGAGCGCACGGCCATGAACCACCCGATGCAGGGCTCGGCTGCCGACATCATCAAGCTCGCCATGCTCGAGGTCGACCGGCGTCTGCGTGACGACGAGTTCGAGAGCCGCATGGTGCTGCAGGTCCACGACGAGCTGGTCTTCGAGACGCCTGCGTCCGAGGTCGAGCGCCTCTCGGCGATGGTCGCCGAGGCGATGGGTGGCGTGGCTCAGCTCGCGGTCCCGCTCGAGGTCGGCGTGGCCAGCGGCCCGGACTGGGCGAGCGCCAAGTAGCGCATCCCCGCTCCACCGCGCTGTAGCGCACGACTGGTGCGAATCGGTACTCCTAGGGTAGAATCCAGCAATGGCCCCGCCCGGGGGCGTTGTTTTGCGCTACCCGGGGTGGCCTAAGACAATGTTGGCCCCTGACATGTAAGACACCTATCGGCGACGGCAGAGCTTTTCGTAGGCGACATCGGACCTGTAGGCGACGGACATGAACGAGGGGCCCCGTAAGAGTGAAGGGGTCCACAGCAATGACCGAGCAGGAGCAGTACGGCACGACGATCGAGCAGACCAACTACACGCCCGAGGAGATGGAAGCCCTCATCGACGGAACTCTCACCGAGTTCGATGACGGCGACCTGGTCTCGGGAACCATCGTGCGAGTCGAGCGCGATGAGGTCCTTCTCGACATCGGCTACAAGTCCGAAGGTGTCATCCCCGCCCGCGAGCTCTCCATCCGCAAGGATGCGAATCCGGCCGACATCGTGTCGGTGGGCGACGAGGTCGAGGCCCTGGTTCTCCAGAAGGAGGACAAGGACGGTCGCCTGATCCTCTCCAAGAAGCGCGCCGAGTACGAGCGTGCCTGGAGCAAGATCGAGGAGAAGTTCGAGTCCGGCGAGAACGTCGAGGGCGAGGTCATCGAGGTCGTCAAGGGCGGTCTCATCCTCGACATCGGCCTGCGCGGCTTCCTGCCTGCGTCGCTTGTCGACCTTCGCCGCGTCAAGGACCTGGCGTCGTTCACCGGTGAGCGCCTCGAGGCCCGCGTCATCGAGATGGACCGCAACCGCAACAACGTCGTCCTCTCGCGCCGCGTGGTGCTCGAGGAAGGCCGCAAGCACGAGCGCGCCGAGATCCTCGGCAAGCTCCAGAAGGGCATGATCCTGCCGGGTACCGTCTCCTCGATCGTCGACTTCGGTGCGTTCGTCGACCTCGGCGGCATCGACGGCCTCGTGCACATCTCTGAGCTGTCCTGGAGCCACGTCAACCACCCGAGCGAGGTCGTCAAGGTCGGCGACCCGGTCAACGTCCAGGTGCTCGACGTCGACATGAGCCGCGAGCGTATCTCGCTGGGTCTCAAGCAGACCCAGGAGGATCCGTGGAAGCAGCTCGTCCAGAACTACCCGATCGGTTCGATCATCGAGGGCACCGTGACCAAGCTCGTGCCGTTCGGCGCGTTCGTCGAGCTGGGTGACGGCGTCGAGGGCCTCGTCCACATCTCCGAGATGGCCAAGGGCCACGTCGAGACTCCGGACCAGGTCACGAGCGTTGGCAGCAAGGTCCACGTCAAGGTCATGGACGTCGACACCGACCGCCGCCGCATCTCGCTGTCGATGCGTTCGGCCGCCGAGACCCTGGGCTACGAGATCGAGATCGCCGGTGCGCCCGAGTCCGATGAGGACGAGGCCGAGGTCGTCTCCGAGGCCGTCGCGGTCTACGACACCGACGGTGACGGCGAGGCCGATACCGTCGTGACGGTCACCGATATCGATGGTGATGGCGAGGCCGACATCGTCGAGGTCGCCACGGTCGCAGACATGGACGGCGACGGCGAGCCCGATGCCGTCGTGGTCGCCACCGACCTGGACGCCGACGGCGAGGTCGACGTGGTCGAGGTCGTGGCCGCGGTCGATACCGACGGTGACGGCGAGGCCGACTCGGTCGTCGAGGTCATCGCGGTTCCCGAGGAGGAGGCCCCCGCTGAGGAGGCTGCCGCCGAGGAGACTCCCGCCGAGGAGACCGAGGAGAAGGCCGAGTAGCCTTCGCTCACACGCGAGTTGAGGACGGGCGCCCTTCGGGGCGCCCGTCTTGCGTTGAGGGCCGCCTACCCAACCCCCGTCACCTGTGGTACGAACTACACATGTTCGTAGTCGTCGTCACAGGAGGCCTCGGGGCCGGCAAGTCCACCGCGGCCGAGTACTTCCGCACGCGCGGAGCCACCATCATCGATCTCGATGACGTCGCCAAGCGCGCGCTGGTCAAGGGCGCCCCGGTGTTGCGCACGCTCGCCGATGAGTTCGGCGAAGACGTGCTGCTCGCCGACGGCAGCCTCGATCGCTCGGCGCTCGCCCGTGCAGCGTTCGCGAGCCCTGACGGGGCACAGCGCCTCAACGAGATCGTGCACCCGGTGGTCGCCCGCGAGGTGGGTCCCGCGCTGCAGGAGATCCGCCTGCTGCCCAGCCAGCCCGAGGTCGTCGTGCTGGAGGTCCCGCTGCTCGCTGAGGCGCCCCTCTACCGCGAGCTGGCGGACCTGGTGCTCGCAATCGTCGCGCCGCAGCACGTGCGCATCGCTCGCTCCGTTGAGCGAGGCATGAGTGAGGCCGACGCCAAGCGCCGCATCGCCTGCCAGGCGACCGATGCCGAGCGTGCCGAGCTCGCAGACGTCGTGATCGTCAACGACGGTGACGAGACCGGGTTTCTCGGCAGGCTTGAGGGGTTTTGGGACGAGTATGTGATGGCGGGGGAGAGGTCGGCGGGTGACTCGGCGTCGTGAAGCGAGTGACGGCCGGTAGCCGGTATCGCCTCATCATCATCGGAGTGGTCGTCCTGCTCGCGGGGCTGACCTACCTCTTCTTGCGCGGTCCGGGCTTCTGGCAGCGCTCGTACTATCCGTTGGAGTACCGCGCCTACATCGCCGAGTCGGCCGCCCGGCACGAGGTCAACCCTTACTTGGTCGCGGCCGTGATCAACACCGAGTCGAGCTGGGATCCCGACGCGAAGTCGGACGCGGGCGCCGTTGGGCTGATGCAGTTGCTGTCGCGCAGCGCCGGCGACCTGGCGCGTTGGGGGATAGTCGATGGGGAGAAGTACCCTGTCTCCGACCTGTCAGACCCGCGTGTCAACATCGAGTACGGCACGGCCTACCTGCGCTATCTCGTCGAGCGGTACCACGAGATCGAGCCGGCGCTCGCCGCCTACAACGGCGGGCTGGGCAACGCGGACAAGTGGGTCGAAGCCGGTGACGACGTGCGTGAGACGATCGAGTTCCCCGAGACGCGGGCGTTCGTCTTGAAGGTCGTGCGCGCGAAGGAGAACTACGAGCGTCTGTATCCGGACGCGTTCGAGAGGTGAGTGCGAGTGAGTGACGTCATGACCGATGGGGCCGCCGAGGTCGTCGGCTCGCGTCCGCTGCACGTCGAGGCGCCGTTCGAGCCCTCGGGTGACCAGCCGCAGGCCATCGCCAAACTCGCAGAGGGCATCGAGAGCGGCCTGCGCTACCAGACGCTGCTCGGCGTGACCGGCTCGGGCAAGACCTACACCATGGCCAAGGTCGCCGAGGCGGTCCAGAAGCCCACGCTCATCATGGCGCCCAACAAGACGCTCGCAGCACAGCTCGCCAGCGAGTTGCGCGAGTTCATGCCCGACAACGCCGTCGTGTACTTCGTGAGCTACTACGACTACTACCAGCCCGAGGCCTACGTGCCCTCGACCGACACCTTCATCGAGAAGGACTCCTCCATCAACGAGGAGGTCGAGAAGCTGCGTCACGCGGCCACCGCCGCGCTGCTGTCGCGCCGTGACGTGGTCGTGGTCGCGTCGGTGAGCTGCATCTACGGTATCGGCAGCCCGGAGGACTACGCCGGCATGGCGGCGTTCCTCGATGTGGCCAAGGGCTACGACCGCGACCAGCTCATGCGCGACCTTATCGAGATCCAGTACGACCGCAACGACTTCGACCTGACGCGCGGCACCTTCCGTGTCCGGGGCGACGTCGTCGACATCTATCCGCCGTATGCCGACCACCCGGTTCGCGTCGAGTTCTTCGGCGACGAGATCGAGGCCATCGCCGAGGTCGACCAGACGACCGGCGAGGTGTTGTGCCGCTTCGACTCGCTGCCCATCTGGCCGGCGACCCACTACGTCACCGAGAAGCGCAAGCTGGAGAACGCGCTCAAGACGATCTCGGCCGAGCTGCAGGAGCGCCTCGCCCAGTTCAAGGCCGAGGGCAAGCTGCTCGAGGCGCAGCGCCTCGAGATGCGCGTGAACTACGACCTCGAGATGCTCGAGAACATGGGGTTCACGAGCGGTATCGAGAACTACTCGCGGCATCTGGACGGGCGCTCACCCGGCGAGCCGCCCAACACCCTCATCGACTACTTCCCGGACGACTTCCTGTGCATCATCGACGAGTCCCACGTCACGATCCCGCAGATCCGCGGCATGCACGAGGGTGACCGCAGCCGCAAGGTCACGCTCGTCGAGCACGGCTTCCGGCTGCCGAGCGCGCTTGACAACCGGCCGCTGCGCTTCGATGAGTTCGAGCAGCGCGTGCCGCAGTTCGTGTACGTCTCGGCCACACCGGGCGACTACGAGATGGGCGCGGCGCAGCAGGTCGTCGAGCAGATCATCCGCCCCACCGGCCTCGTCGACCCGCAGATCGAGGTGCGCCCGGTGAAGGGCCAGATCGACGACCTGCTCGGCGAGATCAAGGACCGCACCGCGCGCGACGAGCGTGTGCTCGTCACCACGCTCACCAAGAAGATGGCCGAGGACCTCACCGACTACCTGTTCGAGCAGGGCATCAAGGTGCGCTACCTGCACTCCGACATCGGCACGCTCGAGCGCGTCGACATCCTGCGCGAGCTGCGCCAGGGCGTCATCGACGTGGTCGTCGGCATCAACCTGCTGCGCGAAGGCCTCGACCTGCCCGAGGTCTCACTCGTGGCGATCCTCGACGCCGACAAGGAAGGCTTCCTGCGCAATCACCGCTCGCTCATCCAGACGATCGGGCGCGCAGCGCGAAACGTCTCGGGCACCGTGCTCATGTACGCCGACAAGGTGACGGACTCGATGCGTCTCGCGATCGACGAGACCGCCCGTCGCCGAGAGAAGCAAATCGCCTACAACGTCGAGCACGACATCGAGCCGCAGACGGTGCGCAAGGCCATCGCCGACATCGTGCAGTACGTGCGCGAGGGCGAGATGATGCAGACGAGTGCTGCGGAGGCCGCCAAGGAGCTCGGCAAGCTGCCCAAGGCCGAGGCGCTGCGGCTGCTCACGTCCATGGAAGACGAGATGGCTGCCGCCGCGGAGGCGCTCGACTTCGAGCAGGCAGCGCGGCTGCGCGACCAGGTCGTCAAGCTGCGCGCAGAGATCGAGGGCACCGAGACCGACGAGGTACTCGACCGCCTGAAGAAGGGTGCGCGCAAGGGCAGCGAGTACGGCAGCGGGCGCCGCCGCAAGCGCTAGGGAGCGATCGACGCGTTGATGTCGGAGCGTACGCGCGGACTCAGCGTCGCATCGCCGCCTACGCCCCACACGTCGATCAGCGTTCCTCGGCGCTCCGCGAGGACTGACGCGGACGCCGGTGACAGGGATGCCGGTCCGGTCAGTAGCAGCGGGGCCCTGAGACGCGCGGCGAGCACACCGGCCGTCAGGCCGTCGCTCAGCGCCCAGCCGTTCACCACGACTGCCCTGCGGTCGAGCGCCCCGCGTGCGAGCGCCATCCGCGCTGCCGCCCCGGCGACTTCGGTGCGGTCCCGTCCGCCAAGGCGTCGCCCGCCAGGCAGCGCGCGCACGACCACGTCCGGCACGCTCGCGGGACCGCCGAGCACGATGGTCTCGGTTGTGCCCCAGCTGCTCAATGCAGCGCGGGTCGCGGCCGGGATGCGCGTCCGGTCCGTCAGCAGGACCGGGCCCTGCACCGTGTCGGCGAGCGGTGCGGCCGCCAAGCCGTCAGCGAGTGACACCCCGTCGACGACGACCGCGGTGCGGCTTCGGACGCTGTCAGTCGCGCGCAGGCGGGCGGCGATCGCACCTGCGGTCTCGTAGCGGTCGGCCCCGCCCAGTCGCGAGGTCTTCGTGGTCCACTTCGTCTTCGCGGCGGCCAGCAATGTCGCCGGAACCGAGCGCTCGCCACCCACGGCCACGATCTCGCCGGCCCGCAGCCGGAGCAGCTCCGCGCGTACGGATTCGGGGGCTCCCGAGGCCCGGACGAGCAGGATCGGTCCGCCCGCCTCGGCGGCCAGTGCCCCGGCGGTCAGAGCGTCGGCGGGCGAGTCCGCGTTCACGAGGAACGCGACCGGTGACCCGGCAGGAAACGCGATGCGCGAGACTGCGACCGACGTGGAGAACCGGTCAGGGGACGCGATCCGACGCTGCGAAGCGCCGAAGGAGCGGCCGTGCGGGCCGTCGGCGTCGGCCAGGTACAGCGCGTGCGCGTCGACGGACGGACGGTTGGCCCACTCGGAGAAGAGCAGCTGCGGCTCTGTGGTGCCTTGGGCGTACATGGGCTGGTTGTGCAGCGTAGCCGACGTCGCTGGGCTGACCGTCGCCACGCGCGACCAGCTCACGCCTGCGTCCTCACTGGCGAAGTGCACGATGTCGCCGCCGCGGTCTGTGTGGTCCCAGTCCCCGCGACCGACGCCGCTCGATCCACCGGTGACGAGCGCCGCATCGAGACGGTCTCCCGACTGCAGGAGCGACGCCGTGTCGTAGTAGTGGTCGGTGCGACACACTTCACGCTCGATCCAGCGACCCGCCTCGTAGCGTGCGAAGCACCAGCGGTAGCTGGACGGTCCTGCGCCGGAGCCGCGCAGAAACAGCGCGCCCGGGGTTCCCGAGGCGTCGAGCGTCGGGATCGAGTGGTTCGCGTAGTCGGTCGTCTTGATCGCCAGGCATCGCGTCACGGCCGTCGACCAGGTGAGCGGAAGCGAGACGGCCGCCCCTGCGGCATTCCTGGCGGTGCCATCGGGGGCGATGCGCAGCCAGTGCAGGTCGAAACGCGACCAGCGCTTGAGCCGGTAGAACCGGTCGTAGTCCTGTCTCACGAAGGCGATGAGCACCGAGCCGTCAGGTGCCGTGCGCGCGGAGGCGTACCACGCCTGGTCGCCGACGGCATCGAGCACCTTGCGGGGCGGGCCCCAGGTTCGTCCGCCGTCAGTGGAGATCCTCAGCGACCAGTCCCGGGCGCCGGTATCCTCCGAGCGATAGAAGAGACCCATACGCCCGCCGGGAAGTGACAGGATCCTCGGATAGGTCCCTTCCGGAGCGCCGGGCCGTGACTCATCGACCCAGGCGGTGATGTCGTCCGGCCGAAGGGTGCGAGACTGTCGGAGTGCGGCTCCGTGGGCGCCGTAGATGACGTGGAGGTAGCCGGAGGCGTCGCGCCAGATCGCCGGGGCGCCGTGCGTGTCCGTCGACAGGGGGTTGTCCCCCGCTCGGTACGGACCGCTCCAGGCTCCGCTGCTGGCGTCCATGGTCGTGACGTACGGGTCGAGGGACGCGCCCTGGAACGCCACGACAGTGCGCCCGGCGACGCCGATCGCCTGGGGTCCGGCCACGAAGTCCATGAAGACCGCGTCGCGCGCGCCGCTCGCCCAGAAGAAGTCACGCGATGCGGTGGCAGCCGGCGCTGGGGGTGCTGAGGCCGACGCGCTCGCCGGTGCAGCAGCGGCCGGGAGCAGGAGCAAGACGACGACAGCGGCCGCAATCGCCCTGCTCGCAGCACGGCTCACGGCAGGAACTGCTCCTCGATCGCGACCACGACGCCGCCCTTCAGGGTCAGCCAGTAGGGCGCCTGCCGTATCGCGGCGTTCTCGTCGCTTGGCGCGGCGAAGTGGTTCGCCCACGTCTCGAAGTCAGCGGTGTAGCCCGAGGGGTCGCTCGTGCCGTCCGCGTTGGACACCAGCTGCACCTTCACGCGCGGAGCGACCTTGAGCGTGCGCAGCTTACGGTTGTCGTTGACGATGTAGTAGTCGTTGGGCGGAGGCGACTCGTCGCCACGCTCCGCGGCTGCTGCAGCCGCTTCGTCCCCGGTGAGGAAGTTCGCGTAGTCCGCCGACAGGCTCGGCGAGGCGCCCTGGACCACCTTGGTGATGAAGGCCAGCTGGCGCGTCGTCACCGGCTTCGCGGGGTCCTCGGCCTTGGGCACCTCGGTCGGCTCCTGCGCCACGGGCGGCGTCTCCGGCGTCTGCGCGGCAGCGCTTTCCTCGAGGGCGGCCTGCCGCTCCAAAGCATCCGCCAGCGCGGCCTCGGCCTTGGCTTGCTCGGCCTTCTGGGCCTGGACCTGGGATGTCATGTACAGGTACGTCCCGCCGGCTGCGATCGCGACGCCGACGGCGAACGCGGTTGCGATGATTGCCCACCTGCGAGCGTTGTCGGACATGGATGTCTCCCGTGACGTGGGTCGGACCTCGCGCACATCGTAGCACCGGGTGTCGGGTGCGGCGCTCGGCCGTTGATTGTCGGTTCACGTGCGGAGTTGGTACAGTGGGCGCAGGGAGCCCACGAGGGTTGGGGAGAGCAGATGGACCGCGAGCAGTTCATGCGCGACTGGGCACGGCTGAAGAACGAGCACACCCACGACCGTGATCCGGCCAACAACTACGGCTGCTTCAACGTCGAGGCGTGCCGCAACTGCAACTACACCTACAACTCGCGCAACTGCATCAACTGCCACAACTCCGACAGCATCATCGAGTGCGTGCAGTGCATCGACTGTCGCGACTGCGCGTTCTGCGTCGGTCTCAACGGCGCACGCTTCCACATCCTCAATCAGGAGTACGACGAGGAGACCTACTACAACATCCTTCGCGAGCTCGGCATCGACTGGAACGTCGAGGCCTTCGATCCGCTCATGGAGGAGTACGGCTTCGGCAAGTAGGTCAGGTCGCTCGGCGGTCCGCATCCGGGTTCCGCTTCTCTCTTGACGCACGCCACGCGAAGGCGCATGCTCGCTCTATGAACGAGTGCTCAGATACTCAGAGAATCGCACCTGCCGAGCAACCCGCGGCGACCTCCGACGCATGCGACGTCCGGATCGTCGACGAGCGGGCCGTGGCTTCCGCCCGTGAGGCCGCCGCGAGCGAGCCCCAGGTTCGGCGCACGACCGCGATCTTCTCGGCGCTCGCCGACCCGACCCGGCTGCGCATCCTCGTAGCGCTGTCGGCGGGGGAGCTGTGCGTCTGCGACCTGTCCGAGGTGGTCGGGGTCAGTCAGTCCGCGGTGAGCCATCAACTGCGCCTGCTGCGCGACCGCGGACTCGTGACGTTTCGCAAGGACGCACAGCGCGCCGTCTACCGGCTCGCGGACGACCATGTACGCGACCTGATCGGCATCGGTCTCGAGCACGCCGATGAGGGAGGCGCCCGATGAGCGGCTCCGGGCAGATGTCTGCACACGCGTCGTGGCGGGTCACAGGGCTCGATTGACCTGACTGTGCGCGCACCGTGAGTGCGACCGCGCAACGGGTACCGGGCGTCATCAGCGCCGATCTCAACTTCGCGAGCGCGACCTTGCTCGTGGAGTACGAACCGGGGACCGACCCACGGGCGGCCGTGGTGGAGGCGGTGCTCTCGACCGGACATGGGCTCGAGTCGCTCGACGAGGACTCGGGTCCAGCCGGCGCCGTCGCCGAACGCCGCTGGCTCGACCGCTACCGCGCCGAGATCGCGACAGCCGGAAGCGGTGTCTTCGCGGGTCTCGGCATCGTGGCGGGGTGGCTCGGCGCGCCGGAGGTCGGGGTGACCGTGCTGTTCGCGATCGCGATCGCGTTCGGCGGGCTGCTCGTGTGGCGCAGGGCGCTGGTCTCGCTGTCCGCGCGCATCCTCGACATGAACGTGCTGATGTCGCTTGCCGTCTTCGGCGCAATGGCGCTCGGCGAGTGGGGCGAGGGCGCGACAGTCTTCTTCCTGTTCGCACTGGGCGGGCTGCTCGAGTCGCGCTCGCTCGAGCGCACCCGACGCTCCATCCGCTCGCTCATGGATCTCACCCCGCCGGTCGCACGGGTCCGGCGAGGCGGCACGCTCACGGAAGTCGGGCTCGACCAGGTACTCGTCGGCGACATCGTCGTGGTCCGGCCGGGCGAACGGGTGCCCGTCGACGGCACGGTGAAGATCGGGTTCACGGCCGTCGACGAATCGCCGATCACGGGTGAGTCGGCCCCGGTCGACAAGACCGTCGGCGACCACGTCTTCGCCGGCACGCTCAACACGACCGGGCTCGTCGACGTCGAGGCGACCGCCGCAGCGACCGACTCGACGCTGGCGCGCATCGTCTACCTGGTCGAGGAGGCGCAGGCCTCGCGAGCGCCGTCGCAGACCTTCATCGACCGCTTCAGCCGCGTCTACACGCCGGCCGTGATCGCGCTGGCTGCGGCTGTGGCCGTCGTGCCCATCGGAGTGGCCGCAGTGACGGGCACCCTCGACACCGCGGTCGCGGCGGAGTGGGTGCGCCGAGCGCTCGTGGTGCTCGTGGTCAGCTGCCCCTGCGCGCTGGTCATCTCGACGCCGGTCTCGATCGTCAGCGGCATCACCCGCGCGAGCCGCGACGGCGTGCTGGTCAAGGGCGGCGCGTTCCTGGAGACGGCGGCCTCGGTGGGCGCCGTCGCGTTCGACAAGACCGGCACGCTCACCGCCGGCCGATTCGAGTTCGCAGGCATCGCTCCGCTGACCCCCGAGCTCAGCGGCGATGGGGCGCTCACGTACGCTGCGGCGCTCGAGTCGCACTCGAACCATCCCATCGCCCGCGCCATCGTGGCCGCCGCGACGGAGCCGCTCCCCGATGTCGACGAGTTCGCCGAGACACCCGGGCGAGGCGTCTCCGGCACCATCGCCGGCGTCCGCTTCGAGCTGTGCAGCCCCCGCTGCGCCGAGGAGTCCGGGCTGCTGGGCGAGGACGGCGCCGCCGCGATCGCCTCGGCCGAGGAGCGCGGGCAGACCACGCTCGCCCTGCAGCGAGACGGGCGGCCCGTGGCGCTTCTCGGCGTCGCGGACGCGCTGCGGCCCGAGGCACCCGCTGCGCTGGCGGCGCTGCGTCGGCTGGGGCTGTCGCACCTCGTGATGCTGACCGGCGACAACGAGCGGGTGGCAGAGGCGGTCGCCTCGCGCCTCGAGCTCACGAGCTTTCTCGCGCGGTTGCTGCCCGAGGCCAAGACCGAGGCGGTCGGCCTGCTCAAGGAGCGCTTCGGCACCGTGGCGATGGTCGGCGACGGCGTCAACGACGCCCCCGCGCTCGCGGCGGCTGACATCGGCATCGCGATGGGCGCGGCCGGCACCGACACTGCGCTGGAGACAGCCGACGTCGCCCTCATGCGCGACGACCTGTCCGCGCTGCCGGGTTTCTTCGCGCTTGCGCGGCGCACGGTGAGCACCATCCGCGTGAACGTCGCGTTCTCGATCGGCATCAAGGCGGTGTTCCTGGTGCTCGCGCTCACGGGCCAGGCGACGTTGTGGATGGCGGTCTTCGCCGATACGGGCGTGTCGCTTCTGGTGATACTCAACGGGATGCGGCTGCTTCGGCGCCGCGCCGCCTGAGCCGGTCTGCTACCGGGCGGACAATCCGCGACGAAAGGAACCACGCGTGCCCGATAACGAGCAGTTCCTGCGCTTCATGGCCGCCTGGGCGCTTGTGCATGAGACCGCCGATGAGGGCTGGAAGGCGGCGGTCGAGCGTGGAGCGTCGCAGCAGCCGGGGGAGATGAGCGGCGGCCCCGAGGACTTCGTCGACGGCCTGAGCGCGATGATCGCCGAGGAGAAGGAGCGCCTCAAGGCCGAGCTCGCATCAGGGCGCATGCGCGAGGACGACCGCAGCTCGGTCTCCGAGAGCCTCGATGAGCTGCGCTTCGAGCTCGCCGAGCTGAGGGGGCGCATCGAGTCGCTGCAAGCCTCCGTAGACGCGCTGCGTCCCGCCGACGAGTGAGGCGCACCAGGCCGTGAGCGCCCGTTCGCGCGAGATAAGCCGCGCCCTGGTCGGGGCTGCGCTGCGCTCGGGCGGCAGCCGCGCCCTCTTTGCGCGTGAGCTGCGTCGCGCATTCGAGCGGCTCGGCCCCGCGTTCGTGAAGCTCGGCCAGGTCATCAGCGTGCGCCCCGACGTCTTCGGACCCGAGCTTGTCTTCGAGATGGAGGCGCTACAAGACTCCGTGCCCGCACTGCCCGCCGAGCAGGTGCGGGCCGTGATCGAGCGCGAGTTCGGCCGCCCCATCGAGGCGCTGTTCGCGGACTTCGACGACACGCCGGTCGCGTCCGCCTCGATCGCGCAGGTCCACCGCGCCACGCTAGCGACCGAGTACCGGCCGGTCGTGGGTGCGGTGCTGCCCGCAGGCACCGTCCTGGCGGTGAAGGTCGTGCGGCCCGGCGCCGAGGCGGCCATCCGCGCCGACGTCGAAGCCGCGCGCCCGCTCGCTGAGCGATTGGAGCGCTCGCGCCGCTTCGCGCGCTTCCAGCCTGCCGGGCTTCTCGGCGAGCTCGAAGCGTCGCTGTGCTCCGAGTGCGACCTGCGGCGTGAGGCCCGCGTGGCCGACCGGTTCGCGTTCGACTTCCGCGACGACCCGCTCATGGTGGTGCCGCGCGTCGTGTGGCCGCTGACGGGCCGCCGCGTGCTCACGACCGAGTTCGTCGACGGCTGGCGGCTGTCGGAGCTCGACGCCGCCCGGCGCGCCGGCATCGACGGCCGGGCGCTCGCGGTGCACGGCGCCGAGGTCTTCTTGCGGCAGGTGCTCGAGCTCGGCCGCTTCCATGCCGACCTCCACCCCGCGAACCTGTTCGTCACACCCGACGGCCGCATCTGCTACCTCGACTTCGGCATCACCGGCACCACCAGCCCTGAGCAGCGTCTCGCGATCGCACAGGTGCTCGCCGCGACGGTCTATGGCGACGCCGAGCGAGCGATACGTTACTCGGCAGAGCTGGGGCTCGTGCTGCCGCCGGGCCGCGAACAGGTGGTGCGCGAGAAGGTCGCGGCGCTCATGCACGATACGCTCGCCACTCCGCCACGTGACGTGCGCGCCTACGCGCTCGGGTTTCTCGGCATCCTCAACGCGGAGAAGGTCGCCGTGCCGCTCGGGTTCGGCCTGCTCGTGAAGGCGCTCGTGACCGTCGAGGGTGTTGCGCGTGCGCTCTACCCGGACATCGACATCACCGAGGCCGCAGGGCCGTATGCGACCCGCGTCGTGGCGCGGTGGGCGATGCATCCCGCACGGATCGCCGAGCGGGGGCCGGCCGCCTTGCGGGCGGCACTGCGGGAGCTCGCCGGCTGAGCCGGAGTGTGACGGACATCACACAGCTTCGGCGGCGAGGGTCGATGGGTACGAAAACGCTATGGACGAGCTGCCTCGCATCGGCGGGCTGACACCTTCGACCGACGACCTCGAGTCACCGGCGCAGGTCGAGGACGTGTTCGGCGCCGCCGAGGGTGAGCAGCGCTACCGGCGCCTGTTCGATCTCTCGCCCGACCCCACCTTCGTGCACGATGGGCAGCGGGTGCTGCAGGTCAACGAGGCCGCTGCGCGCTACCTCGGCTACGACGTGGGTCAGCTCGTCGGCCGGGACATCCTGAGCGTTCTGCACCCCGAGTCGCAGCTTCGTGCGATGGGCCGGATAGCCGAGATGCTCGCCACCGGCAACACGCCGCGGCGCACCGAGATGACCTTGGTCGATGTCCACGGCGACCGCCTGGTCGCGGAGACCTCGAGCGCGGTGGTCACGCTGGGCGGGCAGCCGGCGATCATCACCGTGCTGCGCGATCTCACCGAGCAGCGTGCCGCTGAGAGGGCTGCGGCCCTCAGCGAGGAGCGGTTCCGCAGTGTCGTCGAGTCTGCGCCGATGGGCATGCACCTGTACCGCCTCGAGGAGGACGAGCGACTGGTCTTCGTCGGGGCCAACCCGTCCGCCGACCGGATCCTCGGCGTGCCCAACACCGAGTTCGTCGGCAAGACGATCGAGGAGGCGTTCCCTGCGCTCGTGGACACCGGTGTGCCCGAGGCGTACCGGCGCGTGGCACTCACGGGGGAACACTGGTCGACCGAGCAAGTGAACTACGACGAAGGCGGCATAGCAGGGGCCTTCGAGGTGCACGCCTTCAGGACTTCGGAGCGCAACGTGGCCGTCATGTTCCTCGACATCACCGAGCGCCGTCGCCTCGAGGCCGAGCGCGACGAGTACCGCGACTTGCTCGAGAAGCGCGTGCGCGAGCGCACCGAGCAGCTCACGGAGGTACAGACCGAGCTCGACGCGATCACGTCGGTGGTGGTCAAGGCCGTCGAGCTGCGCGACGCCTACACCGCGGGGCACCAGCAGCGCGTTGCGCAGCTGGCCGTCGAGATAGCCCGACGGCTGGGGATGGCCGAGGACGCTGTGGAGCAGATGCGTGTCGCAGCGGTACTCCACGACATCGGGAAGCTCTCGGTCCCGGCTGAGATCCTCTCCAAGCCCGGTTCGCTGACCCCGGCCGAGTATGAGCTGGTCAAGGGTCACCCGCAGGCCGCCTACCAGATACTCTCGGACGTCCAGCTCGACTGGCCGCTGTCGCAGACGGTCTTGCAGCACCACGAGCGCATGGATGGTTCCGGCTACCCACAGGGGTTGCTCGGCGAGCAGATCCACGTCGGGGCGCGGCTGCTGGCCGTCGCCGACGTGGTGGAGGCGATGTCGTCGCACCGGCCGTACCGGCCGTCGATCGGTCGCGAGCAGGCGCTCGCCGAGATCACCGCCAACCGGGGGGTCCTCTACGACCCTGTCGTGGTCGATGCGTGCGTCGGCGTCTTTGAGGACGGCTTCAGCTTCGAGTAGCGCGGTCCTGCTCGCCGAGCGCCTCGTTGAGCGCGCCGCTGCGGTAGCCGTCGAGATCGAGCGCCACCCACGTGAATCCCGCGTCGCGCACCGCACTCGCGATGGCTTCCCGCCGCTCCCACGCGCAGTCGAGCTCGGTCGGCTCGACCTCCACGCGCGCGAGCTCCCCGTGCGCCCGGACCCGCGACTGCGAGACGCCCAGCGTCCGCAGGGCCGACTCGGCCTCGGCGACGCGCACGAGCGCCTCTTCGGTTATGGGTGTGCCATAAGGGAACCGCGATGCGAGACACGCCATCGACGGTTTGTCCCAGTTCGGAAGGCCGAGGTCTTTCGCGATGGCGCGGATGTCGTCCTTGCCCATCCCGACCTCGGCGAGCGGGCTCAGGATGCCCAGCTCGATGCAGGCCTGACGCCCCGGGCGGTAGTCGGCGAGGTCGTCGGCGTTGCTGCCGTCGATCACGACCGAGAAGCCGTTGACGTCGGCCACGCGTGCCAGCAGCGAGAACAGTTCACCCTTGCACCAGTAGCAGCGATCAGGAGGATTGGCTGCGAACCGCGGGTCGGCCAGCTCGTAGGTCTCCACCTCGAGCAGCCGCAGACCCAGCTCGCCTGCGAGCTCGCGCGCGGCCGCGACCTCCTCGGCGGGTTGCGTGTCGCCGGTCGCGAGTACGGCGGCGCAGCGTTCTCCCAGCACGGCGTGCGCCGTCACGGCGAGCAGCGTGGAGTCCACGCCCCCCGAGTAGGCGACGAGCGCGCTCTCCAGTTGCCCGATTCGGGCCACGAGCCGCTCGTAGTTGTCCTGCGCCCCCATCGCATCTCCCGTCGGCCGCGAAACGTCGCGGTCCGCTCAGTATAGACGCGCGCGGGTGGGTGTTGGGAAGAATCGAACCTATGCGACCGACGACTCCCATATCAGGAGGGGCACCGTGACCGAGTCCGGATTCGAGCGACTGAGCGGCGAGGAACGCGTCATCGAACCGTCGGCGGATTTCGCCGGCAAGGCGCGCGTCGGCTCCGCCGAGAGGTACCGCGAGCTCTACGACGCCTCGGTGGCCGCGGATGCCGAAGCGTTTTGGCTGCAGGCCGCCCGCGACACCTTGCACTGGGACCGCGAGCCGACTCAGGCACTGCGCGGAGGCTTCTCGGAGCTCGACTACACTTGGTTCGCCGACGGCGAGCTCAACGCCAGTGCCAACTGCCTCGACCGGCACCTGACGACCTGGCGGCGCAACAAGGCGGCGATCATCTGGGAGGGCGACGGAGGCGAGACGCGCACCTACACCTACCAGCAGCTGCACCGTGAGGTGTGCCGCTTCGCCAATGTCTTGCGCAAGAAGGGGATCGTGAAGGGCGACCGCGTCGCGCTCTACCTGCCCATGGTGCCCGAGCTCGCCATCGCGATGCTCGCCTGTGCGCGTATCGGCGCCATCCACTCGGTCGTCTTCGGCGGCTTTTCCTCGAGCGCGCTGCGCGGGCGCATCCAGGACTGCGGCGCGAAGATGCTCGTCACCGCCGATGAAGGCCTGCGTGGCGGTCGACACGTGCCGCTCAAGTCCGCCGCCGACGAGGCGCTGTACGAGTGCCCGAGCGTCGAGAGCTGCATCGTCGTGCAGCGCGGCACCGGCCAGTGCGACATGGAGCCGGGACGCGACACCTGGTGGCACGCCGAGATGGTCGCGCCGGAGAACGCACACTGCCAGGCCTACGAGCCCATGGGCGCCGAGGACCCGCTGTTCATCCTCTACACCTCCGGCTCGACCGGTAAGCCCAAGGGCGTCCTGCACACCACCGCCGGCTACCTGCTCTACGCTCAGATGACCTTCGAGCACGTCTTCGACCACCGCGATGAGGACGTCTACTGGTGCACCGCCGACATCGGCTGGGTCACGGGCCACACCTACATCGTCTACGGCCCGCTCGCCGCCGGGGCCACGACCATCATGTTCGAGGGCGTCCCGACCTACCCGGACCCCGGCCGCTTCTGGTCGGTCGCCGAGAAGTACGCCGTGACGACCTTCTACACCGCACCCACCGCGCTCCGCGCGCTCATGCGTCACGGCGACGGCTGGGTGTCTCGGCATGACCTGGGCAGTCTGCGGCTCCTCGGCACCGTCGGCGAGCCGATCAACCCCGAGGTCTGGGAGTGGTACTGGCGCGTGGTCGGTAAGGAGCGCTGCCCGGTCGCGGACACGTACTGGCAGACCGAGACCGGCGGGCACCTCATCGTGAACCTGCCGGGCGCTGTGCCGATGAAGCCGGGTGCCGCCTCGTGGCCGTACCTCGGCGTCGAGCCCAAGGTCGTGCGTGAGGACGGGTCCGAGGCTGACGTCGACGAGGGCGGCTACCTGGTCGTCGAGCGTCCCTGGCCCGGCATGCTGCGCGGCACGTGGGGCGACTCCGCCGAGAAGTCCAGGCTGCGCGAGGTCTACTTCGAGCGCTTCCCGGGCCGCTACTTCACCGGCGACGGAGCGCGGGTCGACGCTGACGGCTACTTCTGGTTGCTCGGCAGGGTGGACGACGTCATCAACGTGAGCGGGCACCGGCTCGGCACCGCCGAGATCGAGAGCGCGCTCGTGGCACACGAAGCGGTCACCGAAGCCGCCGTCGTCGGGTTCCCGCACGAGGTGAAGGGCGAGGGGATCTTCGCGTTCGTGGTGCTCCGCGATGGAGCGACACCGAGCGAGGATCTCGCGAAGATGCTCGTCGGCCACGTACGCAAGGTGATCGGACCCATCGCGACGCCCGACCACATCCAGTTCGCGAGCGACCTGCCCAAGACCCGCAGCGGCAAGATCATGCGCCGTATCCTGCGCAAGATCGCCGGCGGCGAGACCGACCGCGAGGCGTTCGGCGACACCTCGACGCTGACCGACCCGCGGATCGTTGACGAGCTGGTGGGAGGAGCCGAGCGATACTGATGGACCACGGAGGTCACGAGGCCCACGGCAACGCTGCGGGCGGTAAGCACGCCGGAGCCGGGGGGCACGCCGCCGGAACGGGCGAGCACGCCTCCCACGGCGTCGACTTCGCTCGGCGGTTCTGGATCTGCCTCGCGCTCACTGTTCCTGTGATCGCGATATCGCCGATGCCGCTCGAGTTCTTCGGGTTGCCTCACCTCGCGTTCCCTGGCGACGACGTGGTCCTGATGGCTCTGGCCACCGTGATCTACGCGTATGGCGGATGGCCGTTTCTGACCGGCATGCGCGGGGAGGTGGCCCGTCGGAGCATCGGCATGATGACGCTCGTGTCCGTCGGAATCACGACGGCCTACGCCTACAGCGTGGCCGTTGGCCTTGGGCTCGAGGGTGAGCCGGTCTACTGGGAGCTCGCCACCCTCGTCGACGTCATGCTGCTGGGACACTGGATCGAGATGCGCTCAACCGCGGCCGCGGGTCGCGCGCTCGACGCGCTGGCGCGGCTGGTGCCGGCCGACTCCCATCGGCTCGATGCGGACGGCGCCGCGCACGACGTGCCGACGTCGGAGCTCATCGTCGGGGACCGGGTGATGGTGAGGCCCGGTGAGCGGATTCCGGTCGATGGCACGGTGGTGTCCGGCTCGACCGCGGTCGACGAGGCGCTCGTCACCGGTGAGTCGGTCCCGGTGTCGAAGCGCGAGGGCGACCCGGTGGTCGGCGGCTCGCTCAACACCACCGGCTCAGTCACCGTCCGGGTGGACCGCACGGGTGCCGAGGGCTTCATCAGTCAGGTGATCGAGCTCGTGCGCGAGGCGCAGCAGTCGAAGTCGCGCACCCAGCGGCTCGCCGACAAGGCTGCCGCGGTGCTCACGTGGATCGCGCTTGGATCGGGGGTCGCGACCCTGGCGACTTGGCTCGTGTTGGGTGCGCCGGTCGCGTACGCGCTGGAGCGGGCGGTGTCGGTCATCGTGATCGCGTGCCCGCACGCTCTGGGTCTCGCGATCCCGCTGGTCGTCGCAGTCTCGACCTCTTTGGCTGCGGCCAACGGTCTGCTCATCCGTGACCGGGCGGCCTTCGAAGGCGCGCGCGGCGTGCGCACGGTCGTGTTCGACAAGACCGGCACGCTCACACAAGGCGGCTTCGCCGTCGCCGAGGTCGCGGTGGTCGACGCTGGGTTCTCTGCCGAGGAGGCGCTCGCGCTTGCAGCAGCCCTCGAGGCGCGCTCGGAGCATCCAGTCGGAACGGCCATTGTCGCCGCGTCGGCAGACGTGCCGCCGGATGTGGACGACTTCGAGGCGCTGCCGGGCTCCGGCGTACGAGGCCGGGTCGGCGGACGCGAGGTGGCGGTGCTGTCGCCGGACGCTGCAGTCACGATGTCCGGGTCATCGTTGCCCGCCCGGATCGCCGAGCTCGTCGCCCGGGGCGACACCGCCGCGGTGATCGTCGTCGACGGTGAAACGGTGGCCGCCGTGGCCGTTGCAGACACCACCCGCGATACGGCCGCTGGCGCCATCGAGCGGCTGACCGCCTCCGGGGTGTCCGCGGTGATGATCACCGGAGACGCCCAGGCGGTCGCCGAGCGCGTCGCCACCGAGGTGGGCATCACGGAGGTCCACGCGCGCGTCAGGCCGGAGGACAAGGCATCCGAGGTGCGCCGCATCCGCGATGCGCATGGGCCGGTGGCCATGGTCGGGGACGGGATCAACGACGCTCCCGCGCTCGCTGAAGCAGATCTCGGCATCGCGATCGGCGCGGGGACCGACGTGGCGGTGGAGACCGCCGATGTCGTGCTCGTCAGCGACGATCCTGCGGGCGTGGTTGCCGTCCTCGAGCTCTCACGGCGTACCTACTCCAAGATGCTGCAGAACCTCGCGTGGGCGACGGGCTACAACGTCATCGCACTGCCGCTTGCCGCGGGGGTGCTCGCCCCGTGGGGCGTGGTCCTCACGCCCGCCGCAGGCGCTGCGTTCATGGCGGCGAGCACGGTGATCGTCGCGTTGAACTCCCGGCTGCTGCGGATGTCAGTGCCGGGGGATCAGAGTCCGGGCGCTTCGGCGGCCGGATCCCACCACTCGTCGCCGTAACCCGACTTCGCGTTGACGTAGCGAGCTGCGGCGAAGAGGACGTCCGACAGGCGGTTCACGAACGCGAGCACGTTGGCGTCGACGGGTTGCTCGGCGGAGAGTGCCACCACGCGGCGCTCGGCCCGGCGGCACACCGCGCGCGCGACGTGCAGTCGGGCGGCCTGGTCGTCGCCGGCCTCGATGACGAAGTGCTCAAGCGGCCCGGCCTCGTCCATGAAGCGGTCGATCGCGCGTTCGAGCACGGCGATGTCGTCGTCGCTGATGCGCGGGGTCTTGTCGGTGGCGTGCTCGACGGGGGTGGCCAGCGAGCTCGAGCAGTTGAACAGCCGCTGCTGAGCGAAGTGGAGGACCTCGTCGAGCAGCGGGTCAGCGCAGCAGGCGCGTGCCGCTCCCACGAGAGAGTTGACTTCGTCGACGGTGCCGTACGCCTCAACCCGGGTCGAGGCCTTGGGTACGCGGCTGCCGTCCGCGAGCGAGGTCTCGCCGTGGTCTCCTCGGCGGGTGTAGATCGTCATGGCCGGTCCCTCTCTGTCGCTTCGCCGTCGGCGCCGTGGCGCCACCGAGCGAAGATACCCGATTCCGGGGCCTAGCCGAGCTCGCGCATCCGCATCGTCAGGTGGCCGAGCACGCCCGGGTCGTCGACCGGCCCGCCATCGGGCCCTGTCACGAGGAAGGTGTCGCGTGCGATGCCGTCGCTCGTGAGGACCTTCGACCAGCGGATGTCGAGCCCCGTCGCCGAGATGGCATGCGCGAGGTCGTGCAGCAGACCGACACGGTCGGTGGCGGTCACCTTGACCAGCGTTCCGTAGCCGGCAGAGCGGTCGTACTCCACGCGCGTGGGGGTGCGCTTCTGGTGCGGGTAGTGGCGGCGCCGCTCGGCAAGGCGCGTCGCGAGCTCGAGCCGGTCTGAGAGCGCGGCGCGCAGGTAGCGCTCGAAGCGCGGCCAGGTCTCGGAGTCTGGTGTCGCCAGGGTCGCCGAGCGCACCACGAAGACGTCGAGCGCCACCCCCGCGTGCGTCCCCGACGCATCAGCCGATAGGATGTCGAGCCCGGCCAACGCCAGCGCACCGGCGATCCGCGCGAAGACCTCCGCACGGTCGCGCACCGCGACCGCGACCGTGTATGAGCCTTCGACCGGCCCCGTGCCCACCGCGACTCGCACGTCGCCCGCGCCGGGCGCGGCGTCGAGTGAGGCGGCGAGACGTGCATGCGCGATCACCTGGTCCGCGGTGACGGACGCCAGATAGCGCATCGAGGCCGCCTGGATGAAGGCATGCAGGCTCTCGTCGGCACCGGTGAGTGCCTGGGAACGGACGGCCTCGGCGCGCGTCGCCATGCCGGCACCGTCCACATCGGGGGAGAGGGCGGCGTCGAGGCGCGTCACGAGCGTGCCGACCAGCGCCTGCTGCCACGGTCCCCACGCCTCGGGCCCCGTGGCCAGGGAGTCGGCCGCGGTCAGTACGTGCAGCGGCGCCACCAACTCGCGCCGGCCGATGCGGGCGGCGGTGCGCAGGACGACATCCTCGTCATCGACGTCGTCACGCGTCGCGACCTCGACGAGCGCGAGGTGCAGTCGCACGAGGTCGGCGACGTCTTGGGCGCGCGATGGGCGCAGTCCCAGCGCCAGCGCGGCGTCGTGCGCGGGTTCCGCTCCGGCCCGCGCGTGATCGGTGCCGCCGTCCCGCTTCCCGACGTCGTGCACCAGGGCCGCAGCAACGAGCACGGGGATGTCCGCGAGCTCGCCGCACGAACGCGCGAGCGCTCCCGAGGCATCGGCGCACAGGCCCGGGATGCTCAGTGCAGCCCGCACGCTGTGCGCGCCCACGGTGTAGCGGTGGCTCAGCCCGGGGCGCCGGAGCGTCATCAGCGAGGAGAAGCCGCCGACGTATCCGTCGAGCAGCCCCGACCACGCGAGGTCCTCCATCTCCTCCAGGGCGTCCACGCCGCGCGATGCGAGCTCGAGCAGCGCCTCGGGCGACGGTGGGGCCTCGGCCACCGGCACGCCTGCGAGACGCCGCCTGACGCGCAGCAACGTATGTGCGGTGTCGGCGAGCGCCTGCTGGAGCGCACCGGGGTCGGTCGCTAGGTCGGCAGCCACGTCGAGCGTGAGCGGCCCGGCCTTCACGCCGAGACGGTGCGCCTCCCACCGCGCGGCAGCGGTGATCTCGGCAGCCACCTCCAGCCGCTCCAGCTCCCCCTCGCCGAGAAGCCCGAGCTGCTTGAGCGGCGCAGGCCTCGCCGTCCGCTTGCCCGCCAGCACCGCCGCGAGCCACACGAGCTCGTCGTAGTCCCTGCGCCCGCCGGCGCCCTCCTTCAGGTCGGGCTCGAGCAGGTACGCGGATCCGGGGCGGGTGCGCGCAACCAGCTCGGCGAGCACGCGCTTCCGATGCTTCGCGACGTCCTTGACCACGGACTCGATCACCGCGGTGGCGAGGTCGAAGTCGCCTGCGAGTGGGCGGGCGGTCAGCGTCGCGGTCAGTGTCGCGATGTCCTCGCGGCAGGCGCGCAACTGGTCTTTGGGGGAGCGGACCTGGTGACCCACCTTGAGTCCCGCGTCCCACAGCGGGTAGAAGACGGCCTCGACGAACGGCTTGAGTGCCGCGGGTCCCTCGTCGCTGACGATGAGCAGATCGAGGTCGCTTCCGGGAAGCAACATGCCCGCGCCGTAGCCGCCGAGTGCGACCAGCGCCCAGCGGCGCCGAGGCCGCGATGTGGCGGCTTCGGCGAGCTCTATGAGGGTGTCATCCGTGAGACGCGCGAGGCGCCGCGCCGGGTCTGTGCCCGGCACGGCGCCTGAGATGAGCGCCTCGCGATCGGCGAGGTAGCGCTGCATCGGCGGTGCGCTTAGAGGGCCTCGGGCCCGCGCTCGCCGGTGCGGATGCGTACCGCGCCCTCGCAGTCGTACGTGAACACCTTGCCGTCACCGATCTTGTCGGTGCGGGCGTTCATCACGATCGCGTTCTCGGCGGCCTCGGCGATCTCGTCGTCGACCACGATCTCGATCTTGACCTTGGGCACGAAGTCCACGGTGTACTCGGCGCCACGGTAGATCTCGGTGTGGCCCTTCTGGCGGCCGTAGCCACGCACGTCGCTGACGGTCATGCCGGCCACGCCCAGCGCGTTGAGCGCCTCCTTGACCTCGTCGAGCTTGTGCGGCTTGATGATCGCTTCGATCTTCTTCACGGTGTTGCTCCTTTTCGTAAGCCGTGTCGGTTCGTGTCTACCCGAGGGCTAGAGCACGTAGCCGGTCTCGGCGTGATCGGCCAGGTCCAGTCCGGTCTCCTCGGCCTCAGGCTCGGCGCGCAGGCCGACCATCAGGTCCACGACCTTGAGGATGACGAGCGAGACGATGAAGGAGAACGCCCACGCGGCCACGACGCTGATGAGCTGGCGGACGAGCTGCTCGACACCGCCGCCGTAGAACAGACCGTTCGTGCCGCCCAGGAACTCGACCGCACCGGAGGCGGCCGTCGAGGCGAACAGACCGGTCGCGATGGCGCCGAGGGTACCGCCGACACCGTGGACACCCACGACGTCGAGCGCGTCGTCGAAGCCGAACTTGTTCTTGATCTTGACGCCGAAGTAGCACGCGGCGCCCGCTGCGAAACCGATGAGCATGCCCGGCACGGCGTCCACGAAGCCTGCGGCCGGGGTGATGCCGACCAGGCCGGCGACGGCTCCCGAAGCGGCACCCAGGGTGGTGGGCTTGCCGTGCTGCATCCACTCCACGACGATCCAGCCGAGAAGACCGGCGGCCGCGGCGAGGTGCGTGACCATGAACGCCGAGCCGGCCACGCCGTCGACCGCGAGCTCGGAGCCGGCGTTGAAGCCGAACCAGCCGAACCACAGGATGCCGGCGCCGAGGATGGTCATCGGCAGGTTGTGCGGCTGGATGGCGGCGGTGCCGTGATCCTTGCGCTTGCCGAGCATGATCGCGCAGGCGAGTGCCGCTGCGGCAGATGCGATGTGGACGACCGTACCGCCGGCGAAGTCGAGCGCCTTGACGCCGTTGGCGCCGAGCCAGCCGCCGCCCCAGACCCAGTGCGCCATCGGCGAGTAGACGACGATGACCCAGATGGCGGCGAAGATCGCATAGGCCTTGAACTTCATGCGCTCGGCGAAGGCGCCGGTGATGAGGCCCACGGTGATGATCGCGAACATGCCCTGGAACATCGCGAACACAGACTCGGGCATGTAGTGGCCTTCGATGCCGAAGGCGCTGTTGATGACGCCGCTGAGACCCACCTTGGTGAAGTTGCCGATGTAGGGCCCGAGCGGACCCTCAGTGCCGCCGAACGCGATCGTGTAGCCGATGACCGCCCAGATGATGGAGGTGAGCCCCATCGAGAAGAACGAGTGCATCGTTGTGGACAGCACGTTCTTCTTGCGGACCATGCCCGCGTAGAAGAGTGCGAGTCCCGGGGTCATGAAGAGCACGAGCGCCGTGCAGATGATCATGAACGCCGTGTCGCCCAGGTTGATCACCTGGTCGCCGACGGTCACCACCTGCAAGGCGAGCTGCTCCACTGCCTGTGCCTGATCCATGTCACTTCTCCCTTGCGTCCCGTCTTGCCTGACAGCCCCGACCCTGTTGGGGCGCTATCGGCGGTTCACCCACCGTGTTGCAAGTGAGTTTCAGGGCGGTGTGTTTCGGCGGTGTTTCGGCGCGGCGTCGGGGTCGTGAAACTTGTCGACCGTCTGAAACGCGGCCTTCACGCGGGCGCGCGACACCTCGAGGTGAGCCAGGTCCTCGCGTCTGCCTGTGTTTGTGGGGAGGAATACACACAGGTGTACGGTCCGCTGATCAAGGAGGGGTCGCTATGGGTTCACGCAGGTTGGCGATGCTGGTCGTCTTGGCACTCGCCGCGCTCGCGCTCGTCGGCTGCCAGCAGATCGCCGAGCAGGCCGTGGAGTCGGCGACGGAGGCGGCCATCGAGGACGCGACCGGAAACAAGGTCGACATCGAGGAGGGCTCGGTCAGCATCGAGGGCACGGACGGTGCGTCGGTAAACATCGGCGACAGTGCTGAGGTCCCGGCTGACTTCCCGGCCGATGTCCCGGTCTACGAGGGCACCGTCAAGGCGGCCGTCACGACCCCCGAGGGCTTCAACCTCACGCTCGAGACGCCGGACACGGCGCAGCAGGTGCTGGAGTTCTACCAGACCAAGCTCGAGGCCGACGGCTGGACCAAAGAGGTCAGCGTCAGCACCGCGGATGGCGGAACCTACGGCGCGAAGAAGGGCGAGCGCAGGGTGCAGGTCGTGGCGGCACTGCAGCGCGGCGATCAGGCCGATGTCACGGTCGTGAGCCTGACGGCATCGAAGTAGCTACCTGCGGGCGCAGCGTATACTTGAGAGTCACGTGCAAACGCACCAGACGAACCGCATCCGAAAGGACCCCGCTCAGTGTCACTCGACCGCATCTCGATCCGTGGCGCCCGTGAACACAACCTCAAAGGCTTCGACGTAGACATCCCGCGCGACCAGCTCGTGGTCATCACCGGGCTGTCGGGTTCGGGCAAGTCCTCGCTGGCGTTCGACACCATCTACGCCGAGGGCCAGCGCCGCTACGTCGAGTCGTTGTCCGCCTACGCGCGGCAGTTCCTCGGCCAGATGGACAAGCCCGATGTCGACCACATCGAGGGCTTGAGCCCCGCCGTTTCCATCGACCAGAAGACGACGAGCAAGAATCCGCGCTCGACCGTGGGCACCGTCACCGAGATCTACGACTACCTGCGCCTGCTGTACGCGCGCATCGGCATACCTCACTGCCCGATCTGCGGCCGCCCGATCCAGCGCCGCACCGCCGATCAGATCGTGGACAGCATCAGCGAGCTCGCCGAGGGCACCAAGTTCCAGGTGCTCGCGCCGGTCGTCCGAGGCCGCAAGGGCGAGTACGGCAAGCTGTTCGACGACCTGAAGCGCGAGGGCTTCACGCGCGTGCGTGTGGACAAGGAGTCCCGCACCCTCGACGAGGAGATCGTCCTCGACAAGAAGTACAAGCACGACATCGACGTCGTGATCGACCGGCTCGTCATGAAGGATGGGATCCGCTCCCGGCTGGCCGACTCGGTGGAGACCGCGCTCAAGCTCGCCGAGGGCACCGTGGTGATCGCAGTCGTCGACGGCGACGAGCTGCCGTACTCTCAGGCGCTCGCATGCCCCGTGCACGGCAACATCTCGATGCCAGAACTGGCGCCGCGCGACTTCAGCTTCAACGCCCCGTACGGTGCGTGCCCCGACTGCAACGGCTTGGGCAGCCGCCTCGAGGCCGACCCGTCGCTCGTCGTGCCCGACGAGTCGCTCACGCTGGCTCAGGGCGCCATCGCCCCCTTCAATCCCGGCATGAACTACTACCCGCAGCTCGTTGCCGCCGCAGCCCGCGAGATCGGGATCGATGTCGACACGCCGTGGTCGAAGCTGCCCAAGAAGGCGCAGAGGATCCTGCTCGAGGGCATGGGCGAGAAGCGCATCCGCGTGGACTACCTGACCCGCGACGGACGCGAGACGCACTGGTACTCGCGGTACGAAGGTGCGCTCGCCAGCGTGATGCGCCGCTACGAGGAGTCCGAGAGCGAGAACGTCCGAGACAAGCTTGAGGAGTACATGGCGGTCATCCCGTGCAAGACGTGCGGCGGCGCGCGCCTCAAGAAGGAGATCCTCGCCGTCACGGTGGGCGACCGCTCGATCCACGACGTCACGGTCCTCTCGGCGAAGGAGTCCCTGGCGTTCTTCGAGGGGCTCACGCTCTCCGAGCGCGACGAGACCATCGCCCGGCGGGTCGTCAAGGAGATCGTCGAGCGGCTGCGCTTCCTGGTCGACGTCGGACTCGACTACCTGACGCTCGAGCGGGCCACCGCCACGCTGTCGGGCGGTGAGGCGCAGCGCATCCGGCTCGCGACCCAGATCGGCGCGGGCCTCATGGGCGTGCTCTACATCCTCGACGAGCCTTCCATCGGCCTTCACCAGCGCGACAACGCCCGGCTGATCGCGACCATGGAGCGCCTGCGCGACCTCGGCAACACCGTCATCGTCGTCGAGCACGACGAGGAGACGATCCGCGCAGCCGACCATGTCATCGACATGGGTCCGGGCGCCGGCGAGCACGGCGGAGAGATCGTGTGCGTCGGTCCGCCCGAGAAGATCCTCGAGTGTCCCGATTCGTTGACCGCCGCCTACCTCTCGGGCCGCATCGAGATTCCGATGCCCGAGCAGCGCCGCGCGCCCAAGCGGGGTGCCGTGAAGCTTCGCGGCGTCTCGGAGCACAACCTCAAGAACGTCGACCTCGACATCGAGCTCGGCACGCTCACGGTCGTCACTGGTGTCTCGGGCTCGGGCAAGTCCTCGCTCGTCACCGACACGCTCGCGCCCGCGCTCGCCAACAAGGTGTACCGCGCGCGCAAGCGCACAGGCGCCTACACGAAACTCACCGGCCTCGAGCACATCGACAAGGTCATCGACATCGACCAGAGCCCCATCGGCCGCACCCCGCGGTCTAACCCGGCGACCTACACCGGCGTGTGGGACGACATCCGCGCGCTGTTCGCCTCGACGCCCGAGGCCAAGATGCGCGGTTACTCGCAGGGCCGCTTCAGCTTCAACGTGGCGGGCGGGCGCTGCGAGGCCTGCAAGGGTGACGGTCAGATCAAGATCGAGATGCACTTCCTGCCCGACGTCTACGTGCCGTGCGAGGTCTGCAAGGGCGCGCGGTACAACCGCGAGACGCTCCAGGTCACCTACCGCGGCAAGACCGTCTCGGACATCCTCGACATGACGGTTGAGGAGGCGCTGCACTTCTTCGAGAACATCCCGAAGATCCGCCGCAAGCTCCAGACGCTGTTCGACGTCGGCCTGGGCTACATCCGGCTCGGCCAGGCGGCCACGACCCTGTCGGGTGGTGAGGCGCAGCGCGTCAAGCTCTCGAGCGAACTGCAGAAGCGCTCGACCGGCCGGACGTTCTACATCCTCGACGAGCCGACGACCGGCCTGCACTTCGACGACGTGCGCCAGCTGCTCGCGGTGCTCCAGCGCCTCGTCGACGCGGGTAACACGGTGCTGGTCATCGAGCACAACCTCGACGTCATCAAGTCGGCCGACCGCATCGTCGACCTTGGCCCCGAGGGTGGCGACCGCGGCGGCGAGATCGTCGTCGTGGGCACGCCCGAGCAGGTCGCGGCGTGCGAGCGTTCGCACACGGGCCGCTTCCTCAAGCCGGTGCTCGAGGGCAGGGGAGCGACCGTGGCGCCCGCAGCCGAGACACCCTGACGCGACCGCAGCCGTGACCGCATACCCCACCATCGCCGAGCAGATCGCGAGCGTGCCCGACGCGCCCGGGGTCTACCTGTGGAAGGACGCCGCGGGCGGGGTGCTGTACGTGGGCAAGGCAAAGTCGCTCAGGAAGCGCATGCGGCAGTACACCTCGGGCCAAGACGAGCGCGAGAAGATCCCGATGATGATGGAGCAGGTCGCCAGCTTCGACTACGTGGTGACCACCAACGAGGTCGAGTCCCTCATCCTCGAGAAGAACCTGATCCAGCAGTTCAGGCCGCCGTACAACGTCGACTACCGCGACGACAAGAGCTATCCCTTCATCGCGCTGACCCTGTCCGACCCGTTCCCGGCCATCAAGTACACCCGCGAGAAGCACAAGCCGGGGACGCGCTACTTCGGCCCATTCACGGACGCCCGCGCGGCGCGCGAGACCATCGACACGGTGCGGCGCATCGTGCCGATCTGCCGCGCGACGTGCGCCGAGTGGAAGCGGCTCACCGCCAAGGGTGGCGTCGCGACCGGGCGGCCGTGCTTCGACTACCACGTCGGGCTCGGTCCGGGCCCGTGCGCCTCGGCGATCACGCCCGAGGAGTACGCTGTCAACGTGGCGGCCATCGAGAGCTTCCTCCAAGGCAAGCACGGCGAGCTCGAGGCCGAGCTCGAGCGCCAGATGCGCGAGGCCGCCGCCGAGCTGGACTTCGAGGCTGCAGCACGCCATCGCAACCGCTTGGAGGCCGTGCACGCGATCCGCGAGCGGCAGAAGGTCGTCAGCTCCCGGCCGCTCGAGATGGACGTCGTCGGGTTCTACCGGGAGGAGACCGTCGCCGGCGCCCACCTGTTCGTCGTGCGCGAGGGACGGGTGCTCTACGGCAACGAGTTCGTCCTCGACAAGGGGCTCGACACCCCGATGCCCGAGCTCGTGAGCGGCTTCCTGCTGCGCTACTACGCCGAGGCCGCCGAGATACCCCGCGAGATCGTGCTGTGCGAGCTGCCCGAGGACGCCGAGACGATGGCCGAGTGGCTGAGTTCGCTTCGGCCCAAGGGTGCTGCCCGCGTCCGTCTCACCGTGCCGCAGCGCGGCGAGAAGTCCGATCTTCTCGGCCTGGCGGAGCACAACGCCCAGCACACGCTGATGCGCTTCAAGGTGCGCACCCGCTACGACGAGGAGCGGCTCAACGCGGCGTTGCTGCAGCTCGAGAGCTCGCTCGCGTTGCCGGCGCCGCCGCTGCGCATCGAGTGCTACGACGTCTCGACGCTGCACGGCACGCACTCCGTGGCGTCGATGGTCGTCTTCACCAACGGGCGCGCGGACACCAAGCAGTACCGCCGCTTCAAGGTCCGGCTCGACACCGGCGAGGCCAACGACGTCGCCATGATGAGCGAGGTGCTGCGCCGCCGGTTCGCGCCCGAGCGGATGGCCGACGCGCGGTTCGGCGCCCGGCCCGGCCTCGTCATCGTCGATGGCGGCAAGCCGCAGCTCAACGCGGCGCTCGCGGTGCTCGCCGAGCTCGATCTCGACATCCCGGTCGCCGGACTCGCGAAGCGCGAGGAGGAGCTCTTCGTCCCCTGGGCCGACGAGCCGGTGGTCTTGCCCAGCGGTTCTCCGTCGCTGTACCTGGTCAAGCGCATCCGAGACGAGGCGCACAGGTTCGCCATCGAGTACCATCGTTCCTTGAGGGGCAAGGCGATGACCGCCAGCGTGCTCGACGACATCGCCGGCGTGGGTCCGACCCGCAAGAAGGCGCTGCTCAGGCACTTCGGCGGGATCCGCAAGCTGCGTGAAGCGACCGTCGACGAGATCGCCGCGGTCAAGGGGGTACCTCGGGATGTCGCCGAGGAGATCCACGCGGTGATCCGACAGGGGGACGAGGGACGTGGAGCAGCGCCGGTACGTAGCTGAGGCCGAGGAGATCGGCCGCATCGACTACTTCCTGGACCATCTCGCACGCGCCGTCGAACGCGGCGAGGTGCACCGAAGCTCCTACGACCTGCTCGCCCCGCGCTATCTCGCCCGCCGAGAAGAGCTGGTCGCCATCGTGACCGGTGCCGCCCGGGTGTCGCGTCCGGCACCCGCGGGGACACCCGCACCCGCGGTACCGGGACCGGCTGCTGCGGCGGTCATGCCGGCAGCCTCGCAAGCTGCGGCATCCGTGAGCGAACCAGGGCCGCCTCTGTTCGACGAGGCCGATTGGGGCGCCGCCGCGCCATCCGCGCGCAGGGTGCGCGAGCCCAAGCCCGTGCCGTGGACTACGGTGCTGCTGTTCCTCGGCGCGTTCCTCGTCATCGTAGCTTCCGCGATCTTCGCGATCGCCGTGTGGGACCTGCTCCCGGTGGCGGGCAAGCTCGCGTTCATGGGCACCCTGACGGCGGGCTTCTACGCCGCCGGCTTCTGGGCGCGTACGCGGCTGAAGCTGCGCGCCGGGTCGGTCGCGCTGACGTCGGTGGCCTCGGCGATGCTGCTGTTCGACGGCTGGATCCTCATCTCGGGCTACGATCTCGAAGGTCCGCTTCCGTGGGCAGGTGTGCTGATCGTGTGCTCGGCGGTCTACTGGTTCACCGAGGTACGGCTGGCCGAACGCTTCTTCGGCGTGATCGGCGCCGCCGCCCAGGTGGGCTGGTGGTGGTTGCTCGGCGAGGGGTTGGGGCTTGCCGAGCCCATGCGCCTCGCGGGGCTCGCGGTGCTCGCGCTGGTGTGGCAGATCGCCTCGGAGCGCGGTCGCGACGACAAGACGTTGGGCTCGCTCGCCCAGGGCCTGTCGTGGGCGGCGCCGGTGCTCGCCACGGTGGTGGTCCTCGGTGTGCTGAGGGACCTCGCGTTCGTGCGCTCCGCTGGGTTCACGGAGGCGGCTTTGGCTGCCGTTAGCGTCGGCGGTGCAGGCGCGGTCTTGTGGCGCTCGCCGCTGCTGCCCGGCCGCGGCGGGCACATCGGTGCGGCCGTGGCCCAGCTGCCGCTGTTCGCCGTCGTGTGGACGGCGTCGGGCACGACCGGCGAGTCATGGGCTCTCGTGGCCCTGTTCGCCGCCATGGCTCTGTCGTACGACTCCATCGCGCTCATGCGGGCGGGAGCCCCGTTCGCGCTCCTGGGCCTGCTGGCCGAGCTGTCGCTCGCCATCGAGGTGTGCGTCGTGCTGGATGCGTCCACCGAGGTGACCGTCGCCGTGATCGCCGCGCTCGGCGCGATGTGGGCGCTCACGCCGCGTCTGGCGGCCGATGTGCGCGAGGTTGCCGCCGGTGCCGAGGAGACCGCGATGGTCGCGCGGGTGGGTTCAGTCGCGGTGCTGGCGCTGGCGTCGATGCTCACTCCCATCGCGCAGGAGGCGATGCCGCTCGCGGGCTTCCCGGTCACCGGCAACGATGCCGCCCTCGCGGGCGCGGTATTCGCGGCGTGGGTGGCCGCCGCCGTGGCCTCCGGTTCGGCGGTGACCTGGGGCGGCGTCGTCCTGTTCTCCTACTACGCGGGCGCTTCGGTCATGGCGTGGGCCTGGCCCGATCGCGAGCCCGGGTTCTATGCGCTGGGCCTGCTGGCCGTGTCGGCGGCGTGGCTCGTCGGATCGCGCGCGTTCACGCGGCTGCGAGACGATCATCTCGGCGAGGTGGTTCTGTGGGGCACGCGCGCCTTGATCGTGGTGGTGGCCTTCGTCGGGTTCGTGTCCGAGCAGGCCGCTCACGTCGACCTCTCCTCGGGGTTCTTCTTCGGTTTCGCCACGTGGTACGCGGTGGCGGTCGTCGCTGCTGCGTCCGCGCTCCTGGCGGCCGACGCCGCCGAGTCCCGTTCCACCGTGGTTGCGTGTGCCGCGGCTGTCGGCGGTCTGACCACGACAGGCTTGGCCGCTGGTGCTGTGCTGGCGCCCGGTCAGGGGGCCACGCCCGCCGAGCTGCTCGCCGCGCGCGATGCGCTGCCGATGGCGACGGGCGTCGCCACGGGAATCGTCGCCACGGTCGTGGTCGCGGTGTGCTGGGCGCTTCGGCGGCGGCACGGGTCGACCGGTCTGGTCGTCGACACGCCGCTGGCTGTCGCGGCGACATCCACGGTCTTCGGGACCGTCTGGGTCTTCAGTGCCACGGGCGGTCATGCGGACGCACTGGCGGTCGGTGCCGCGATCGTGGCGGTCCTGTGGGCCCTGATGGCCGTGATGGCCACCCCGTGGCTCACGCTGGCAGCGTCGGTCTCGGGGCTCGTTGCGGTCGCGTCGGCGCTGTCGTGGTACTCGGCGCCGCCGTGGGTCACGCTCATCGTGTTCGCCGTCGGCGGATTCGCTCTTGCCGCGCCCGAGCTAGCGCTCGTTTCGGCGTCCGGACGTCGGCGCATCGTCTACGAGTCGCTCGCGATCTCCGGAGGCCTGGCACACGTGTGGCTCGTCGCGGCCGGGGTCGCCTCGTCAGGCTGGGTGCCCGAGTCAGCGCGGTGGTGGCAGATCGGCGAGCAGGGGCTCGTGATCGCTCTGCTCGTCCTCGGTGTCCACGTACTCGCGCATGCGGCGAGGCGCGACTTCGAGCCGGCGTACTACCTCGGGTTCGGGGCCGTGCTGCTGGCGTTCTGGACCGAGCTGCAGGTGCTCGACACCGATCAGTTCCAGCTCTACAGCACGACGCTGGCGCTCTACCTGGCCGGCTGCGGCGTGCTCTACACGCGCATCCGCCCCGGTCGCCGCTATCCGGTCGCTTTGGACGCCGCGGTCGTCGTCGTCGGACTCGCGTACCCGCTGTTGCTTGCGTTGCGCGCG
>Ga0073934_10001046_pt1 | contig 70623 bp, 70 predicted proteins | sample LarsenN4metaG_FD_76834 | JGI IMG/M metagenome (GOLD analysis project Ga0073934, IMG submission 76834) | Hot spring sediment bacterial and archeal communities from British Columbia, Canada, to study Microbial Dark Matter (Phase II) - Larsen... ...
GGCGGACGTTTTGCTGGCTGAGCCAGTAGTCGAGCGAACCCCACATGCCCGAGAAGAAGCCTTCCGGGTTCGAGAAGAACGTCGTGAAGAGGAGGACGAACGGCACCCAGAAGGCGGCGGCGGCGGCGAGCCACACGCGCGCGCTCCAGAGCAGCCCGACGACCGAGGCGGCACCGATGAGGAGGAAGATCGTTGTGAAGGCGACGACGTCCTCCGACGGGTGGACGTGGTAGTCGGATGCCTCGTAGGCGCGGTTCTGCCAGCTATCGCCGAGGATGAACTGGATGCCGGCGGCGTACTGCGGGATGGCAAGCGTGCCCATGACGACGAGGAGCGCGCCCTCGGGCGGGAGCGCGTCGAGGTCGTACTTCTTGCGCCAGTCCTGGATGAACGGCCAGGCGGCGGCGAACACCCAGGCGACCGGTAGCAACGCGAGCGTGACGACGACGTATAGCGCGGTGTCGAGGTTGGACTTCTCGCGGATCTTATCGGCGATGTGGCGCGCGAGCATGTAGTCGAGGAAGAAGAGGAAGGCGCCGATGGTGAAGAACGTCGTTTCCTTCGTGGCGAAGGAGAGCGCCATGAAGGCGGCCGTGAGGAAGAGCCACTTGTTCTCCTGCGACGTCAGGTAGCGCCACATGAAGATGACGATGCCGAGTGTCCAAAAGCCGGTGTAGATGTCCTCGCGGGTGAAGCGGCTGTAGTACATGAGCATCGGCGAGATGGCGAGGAAGAGCGCGGCCGTAAGCGCGCCGATGGTGCCGAGCTGCTTGCGCAGCAGGTACGGCATCGCGACCATCGCGGTGCCCATGGTGGCGGCGACGATGCGGGACTGGAACTCGCCGTCGCCGAAGATCCACATGACGAAGCCGCTGCTGATGAACTGCCAGGGCCCGTGCATGAACGGTACGTGCTTGTACGTGTCGATGTTTGCTGTACCGAACGTGAAGAACTGATCGAGGCCCTTGTTGAAGCCGTAGGCGAAGTAGCCGTGGAGGCTCTCGTCGTGGTGCATGGCGCGGGCGCCGAGGTTCCAGAAGCGGAAGATGCCGGCGGAAAGGGCGAGGAACGCGTAGGCGGCGATCTCCCAGTAGCGTGCGGCAAGCGACGCGAGGCGGTCGCGTGTCTCGGCGTTGAGCGCGAGGCCGCGCAGCCGTTCGCCCGTCGGTTCGTATGCAGGTTCCTGTGTGCTCATTCGCTCGCCTCTGTGCCCGTTGCCCCGTAGATCTTCACGTCGCCGGATTCGAAGAGGAGCGGCATCGACTCGAACTTATCGAGTCCGCCGCTCGGCCCGTACGTAGAACGTTCGAGCGTGCCTACAAAGATGTACGTGATGCCGTATTCGTCAATGATCTGGCGTGCCTCGTCCTCATTCGTGGTGGTGTAGAGCGTGTTGATGTCCTCGAAGCGCCCGGCATATGGAGCGGAGGAGCCGCGCCACTGATTCTCATGGCCGACCCAGCCGATGACGGTGGGCATGCCGGTGGCGGCCGAGATGCGGCTGGCGAGCGTGTAGTCGTTGCCGACGGCCTCGGCGAGGACGACGCGCTGGCCTCCGGCGCGGTCCTTGAGCCAGTCGATGGCGTCACGCTCACTCTGCGGGAAGTGATTCAGGCCGTTCAGGTAGTCGCCTCGTCTGAAGGGGTCTCCGTCGGTCCGGTTCCAGGTGGCGCCGACTGGATAGAGCACAGATCCGGCGAGCACTATAGCAGCCAGCGCCGCCCAGCCGCGCCGGTACGCGAGCGCGCGCGGGAAGACGGCCTTCCAGCGCGCGGCCAGGTAGTAGAGCGCGAAGCCGCCGGCGACGGCGAGCAGCATCCACGCCTGGTAGTAGAGCTTGAACACGGTATTCATGCGCGAGTTGAAGTTGTCGCCGATGTAGAAGAACTCCGTGCCGAGGATGAGCAGCAGCGCGACGCATGTGAGTGCCACCGCGAAGAGCGGCGCGCGGCCTTCTTCGCGGTCGGTCGAGGTGAGCTCTGCCCAGAGGGCCACGCACGCGGCCGCGAGGGCGGCGACGAGCGCAAACGCAGTGATCCACGCGACGCCGCGGTCGCCGACCTGCTCGAAGAGGCCGCCGGCGCCGGTCCCGAGTTTCGCGTCGTCGCTTGCCTTCTGGTACGCGAACCAGATGACCCAGGCGACGATGACGGCCGCGCCGGGAAGCGTGCCCGCGATCCATATGGCGCGACTGATGCGCTCGCGGGCGGCGAGGATGCGTGCGCCGACGAAGGGGAGTGTTACGGCGAAGAGCGGGCCCCAGAAGAGCAGCAGATGGAGCGGCCGTGTGCCGGGCACGGTGATGCCGTCGCGGGTGACGACGGCGCCGACGCCGCTCGCCTGCGACGAGAAGCCTGTGTAGAAGGGCAGATAGAGATCGACCGCGAGGAGCAGCAGGGGCAGCGCGAACGAGACGGCGCGGACGAGCAGTTCGACCGAGAACGGCCACCAGGCGCGCGTCAGGTAACCGGCGAGCAGGGCAATCAGCGCCGCTAACCCGGCAACGATGGCGAAGGTTGTCGCCGGCGCCGGCTTGAGCGCGACGAGCAGGATGATGGCGAGCGCGCCGTGGAAGGCGGCGACGATGCCAAGCGTCGTCCAGGCGCCGGCATCGAGCGGGCGCGAGAGGTCGCCGGACGGCGCGCGGGCCGACCACGCCGCCGCGCTACCCATCTGCACGAAGTTGGCGGCGGCGGCCGCTGCAACGATGACGAACGCCATCGTGACGATGTCCCAGGTGTTGATGAACGCGAGCGCGCCGACGATGATGGCAGAGCCGAGGAGCAGCAACGGCCGGCGGATCCAGTAGGTGAGATCGAGCGGCTCGTCGCTGCGGTAGAAGGACATGGCGAGGCCGACGGCGAGGAGCACGAAGGGCAGCGCCATCACGTGCGGGTGGAGGTCACCGAGCACCAAGCTGAACATCGGGAACTCGGTGATGACGCGGAATGTCTCATCCTTCAGCGCGGGCTCGTCGAGGGGATAGATCCGGGATGCGGTGAAGAACTCGAAGAAGCCGTGCGGGTACCAGCGTCCGGGCTCGTCCGCGTTGAGTCCGTTGACGTTCACCCAGTCGAAGAAGCCCTGACCGCCGATGCCCCACATCGAGGCGTAGGTGAGCACGAACACGAGGTTGCCGGCGACTACGAGCAGCAGCGCGCCGGCGAGACCGAAGGCGGCGGGCCTCCACGCGAACGACCATTGCGCGGCGCGGACAGCGCCCGTCTCAGATTGCGCAGCGGTCGCGACGGCCGGCTCGGCCTGGAGCCGGGTCCGCTGCGGGACGCGCTGCTCGCGCGCAACCGCGGCGCCGGCTGTGTCTTCGGCGATGGCGTCCTCGCGCATCTTCACGAGGTTGTAGACGAGACCGAATGCGCCGGTGAGCGAGAGCGCGGCGATCATCGCGAGGCCGATGTTGTAGGCGACCTCCGGTTCGACGCCGGCGAGCTGGCCGGTCATCGCGACGATCAGGTAGCCGAAGTAGTAGTAGGCGACGGTGAAGCCGGACAGCCACGGGTCTTCCGGCGGGAAGTGCTCGGCGCGCGTGGCGGCGTTGACGAACATGAGGTCCATGGGCTGCTCGGTGCCGCTGATCTGGCCGACGATGGCGCGCAGAAAGACGGCGCCGCAGAGCGACACGAAGAGCAGCGCCTCGACGCCGGCGACGTAGCGCCAATGCTCGCGGAGCCAGGACGACAACTCGTCACGCCGAGGGTATGCGACAGCCGCCGAGACGAGTCCGACGAGCAGGAGCGCCGCGATGATACCGCCGCGGGAATTCGGGAGGACGGTGATCCAGTCACGGCTGTTGAGGAACCAGAACGTGAAGCCCGCGAGGAGCAGCCCGAACGGCTTTGACAGCGCGTAGCCGCGGTCGGGGAGGCGGCTCAGCGCGATGAGGCACAGTGGGAGCGCGGCGACCGCCACCACCTGCAGGACGAGCCACCAGCGGAGTGTTTCGCTCATGCCGTCTCTACCCTAAACGCGGCGGCGGCCACGCATCTATCAGGGGCGCGGGCCGGGGCAGGCGCGGTGTTTGGGCGGCGTGAATCAGCAGGTGGGTTCACGTGGGGTCACTGGAACAGCGCCTCGACGAACTCTTCGGCGTCGAACGGCGTCAGATCCTCCGGCTTCTCCCCCGTACCGATGAATCGAACTGGAATCTGGAGCTGGTCGGCCACGGCGAATACGATACCGCCTTTGGACGTGCCGTCCAGCTTGGTGAGGCAGAGGGCGGTGATGGGCACGACCTCGGCGAAGGCTTTGGCCTGGACGAGCGCGTTCTGCCCGGTGGTCGCGTCGAGCACGAGCATCACCTCGTCGGGGCCCTCGGGCACCTTGCGCTCGATGACGCGGCGGATCTTGCCTAGCTCCTCCATGAGGTTGAACTTCGTGTGGAGGCGGCCGGCGGTATCGATGATGACGACGTCGGCGTTGCGGCTTTCGGCCGCCGACATCGCGTCGAAGACGACGGCCCCCGGGTCGGCGCCCTGCTTGTGGGCGATGACGTCGGCGCCGACGACCTCGCCCCAGGTGCGGAGCTGCTCGATGGCGGCAGCACGGAAGGTGTCGGCCGCGGCGACGACGACCTTCTCGCCGTCCTCGCGGTAGGCCTGCGCGAGCTTCGCGACGCTGGTGGTCTTGCCGGTGCCGTTGACGCCCACGACGAGGATCACGGCGGGGCGCGTGTCGGGCGGCGCCTCCTGCTCGCCCCAGATGCGGCCCTTCTCTCGGCCGGCCTGGAGGATGTCGAAGAGCTCCGCCTTTAGCATCTCGCGGACTTCGGCCGGGTCCTTGATGCGGTCACGCTCGACGCGGGTCTGGACGGCGCCGAGGATCTTGTGCGTGGTGGATACGCCGGCGTCGGAACCGATGAGCAGTTCTTCCAGCTCATCCCACGTCTCGTCGTCGATGCCGGCGCGGTCGAAGATGCTGGAGATGCCGCTAAACCACCCTTTGCGGGTGCGTTCGAGCGCTTGCTCGGTCTTAGCGTCGGTCTCCCTGGTTCGCTTGAAGATGCGAAGCAGACGGGGCCTCCTTCGGGTCGCGGCATTCTACCCGCTCGGGAAGGAGACGTGTAGGGAGGTCAGTCCTCGCGCGGGAGGTCGGCGAGTTTGAGGCTGAGGACGCGGGAGACGCTATCGGCGCCCATGGAGACGCCGTAGATGGCATCGGCGATCTCGATGGTGCGGCGGTTGTGGGTGATGATGATGAACTGCGTCTTCTCGGCGAGCTTGCGCAGCTCTTCGACGAAGCGGCCGACGTTCGCCTCGTCGAGCGCGGCGTCGACCTCGTCGAGGACGCAGATGGGGGACGGGTTCGCCTGGAGCAGCGCGAAGAGCAGCGCCACGGCCGTCAGCGAGCGCTCGCCGCCCGAGAGAAGCGCCAGCGAGCCGAGCTTCTTGCCGGGCGGCTGGGCGACGATCTCGATACCGGGCAGTCCCTGCTCGTCCGTCTCGCCGAGCTCGAGGCGTGCGGTGCCGCCGCGGAAGAACGCGTTGAAGTAACGCTCGAACTCGCGGTTGACGGTCTTGAAGGTGGTACGGAAGCGCTCGCGGATCACCTGATCCAACTCGTCGATGGCCGCGAGGAGCTGTGACTCCGCCTCGTTGAGGTCGTCGACCTGGCCCTTGAGGAAGTCGTAGCGGTCGCGGCTCTCCTCGTAGTCGGACGCGGCCTGCTCGTTGATGGGGCCGAGGGCGCGGATCTGGGCGCGCAGGTCGGCAATGCGGTCGCGGACCTCCGTGGGGTTGATGGTCGAGCCGCCGCGGACGGGGGGGATCTCGTCACCGTCGGCGGAACGCATCCACGACGGGACGTCGCCGTTGTGGTCGACGTACTCGGATGCGTCCTCGTACTCGGGCTCGACCACGGGCGCGGGCGCGCGCTCGATCTCGCCGTCGGCGGTGGCGATGAAACCTTCCTCCTGGAGGCTGATCTTGAGCGCGTCGAGCTCGTCGCGGCGAGCGCGGACGTCGTTCTGCGCTTCGAAGAGCAGTCGCTCGGCTTCGCGCACGTGCGCATTCGCCTCGACGAGCTCGGCCGACAGGGTGCGTTCGCGCGACTCGAGCTGCGCCAGCTCCTCGCGCGCTGGCGCGAGATCGTCCGCGAGGCCGCGCGCCTCGGCGGATTTCTCCTCCAGCTCGCGGCGATCACGGGCGAGGCGCGACGCGATCTCTTCCGCTTCGCGTTGCGCCTTGGCTTTCTGCTCGTCCTTCGCTGCGATCTGGCGCTCAAGGCGCTCGAGCGCGATGCGATCGCCCTCGGTGGCCTGACGTTCGTTGCGCAGTTGAGCCTCGATGGCGGCGACGCCGGCCGCCTGTTCAGCGACGATGCTGGAGAGTCGTTCGCGTTCCGTCTCGAGGCGCGCGATCGCGGCGCGATCTTCCTGTTCACGTTCGACGGCGGCGGCCGCGGCCCGGCTGTGGTTGTCTCGTTCGACTTCGATGCGGCCGCGCCCTGCCTGCAGCCGCTCGATCTCGGCGCGGCGCTGGCGGGCGATCTCTTCGCGGGACTGCAGCCGCGCGGCCACTGTGGCAAGCGCCGTCTTTGCATCAGCGAGCGCCGAATCGACGTTCGCGCGCTCGGCGCGAAGTGATTCGATACGTCGATCCAACTCCTCGACGCGACTGTGTCCCGCGCCGATGGCGGCGCGCATCTCGTCGAGCGTGGCCTCGCGCTCGGCGACGAGCGGGCGCAAGCGTGCGATCTCGTCCGGGAGATCGTGCACGTCGCGATCATGCGCGAAGGACGCCTCGACGGAGGCGATGGTGCCGGCGGCGACGGAACCGACCGGGCGCAGCAGCACGCCGCTCAACGTGGCGACGGCGCTGGCGAGCCCGCGGCGGACGAACCGGCGCGCGAGCTCGATGTCCTCGACGACGACGGTGCGACCGAGCAAGGTGTCGATGAGGCGACGGTAGCGGCTGTCACACTTGACGAGGCTGGAGGCGACGCCGACGACGCCGCGCTCCTTGATCAGGTTGATCGGGCGCGACTCCTGGAAGTTATCGAGCGCATACATCGTGGCGCGGCCGAGCTCGTGCGTGAGCAGCATCTCGAGCGCTGCGCGCATGTCGGCCTGGTGCTCGAAGACGACGGCGAAGAGGTTTTCTGCGAGGGCGGCCTCGATGGCCTTCTCGAGGCCGGGCGGTACACGCAGCAACTGACCGACGAGGCCGACGACGCCCTCGAGCTCGACTTCGGGGGGCGCGACTTCGCGGGATTTGATGACGCGGCCAGCCTCGAGGATGGCCTGGACGCCGGCGTCCGGCGCGATCGGCTGCACGTCGAGCTGCTCGACCATCTGCAGCCGCACCTGCGCGGCGTCGAGCTCGGAGCGCAGCGAGCGCAGCGCGTCCTCGGCGGCGGTCAGCTCGTGGCGGCGCGCGGCGAGCAGCTCGCTGGCGCGCGTGCGCTCCTCCGCGGCGCGGGCGAGCTCCTGCGTGATGCGCTCCGCCTTCTCGGCAAGTTGGGCGTGCTCCTGCTCACGAGCGGCATGCTCGGTCTCGGCTTGCGCGCGCTCCTGGCCGGCGGCGACGGCTTCGGCCTCAAGGCGTGCCAGCGATTCGATCTGCTCTTCGATGCGGCGCGCGAGGTCGGCCTCGGCGGCGCGCTCGCGGGCGGCTTCCTGCTCGTTCAATAGCGCGGATCGCTGATGCTCGAGGATCCGCTGCTCTACCGCGGCAAGCTCTGCCCTCGTGGCGTCGAGGGCAATACGAGCCTCCCCGAGCTTCGCTTCGATCTCGGACGTGTCGACCTCGGCGGTGGCGGCGGCGTGCGCGTGCGCTTCGGTGCGGAGCTGGGCGATCTCCTCGGCAAGCTCATCGACGCGCTCGCGCAGCATCTTCTCGCGCTCGCTATCGAGCGCCACGCGGCGCTCGAGGTCGCTGACATAGTCGCGCATGGCGCGGAGGCGAGCCTCTCGGGCATCGATCTCGCGGCGGCGCTCGTCGATCGCCGCGCGCAGCTGCACGAGGCCGTCCTCGCGGGCTTTGGCGTCGGCCCTCGCACGCTCGAAGTCCTCTGTGCGCTGGTCCTGCGTCGTGATGGATGCGAGCAGCCGCTCGTTGACGTCGTGCCACTGGTGCGAGAACCAGACATGCAGCGTCGCCGCGAGTTCCTTCGTCAGCTCCTGGTACTTCACTGCGCGCCCGGCCTGGCGTTCGAGCTGGTTGATGCGCGGCTCGATCTCGCGGATGAGGAGGCGCACTCGATCCATGTTTTCGCGCGTGGCCTTGAGCTTGTTCTGCGCGTCCTCGAGCCTGGTGCGGTACTGACGCACATCGGCGGCTTCTTCGATCAGGGCGCGCCTATCTTCGGGACGGAGGCTGAGCACCTGCTCGACCATGCCCTGCCCCATGAAGGCGTAGCTGTTCTGACCCACCTGCGCGCGCTGGAAGAGATCGATGACGTCGCGGAGGCGCACCCGGCCATGATTGATGTAGTACTCGTTCTCGCCGTCGCGGTAGGCGCGGCGAGAGACGACGACTTCGTGGTAATCGATGGGGAGCCAGCCGCTGGAGTTGTCGAGCGTGATGCTGACTTCGGCGACGCCAAGGGCGGGGCGCTTGTCGCTGCCGGCGAAGATGACGTCCTCGGTCTTGCGGGCGCGGATCGTGCGGCTGGCGTGCTCGCCGAGGACCCAGCGGATGGCGTCGGCGACGTTGGTCTTGCCGGTGCCGTTCGGGCCGATGATGCAGGTGACGCCGTCGGAGAACTCGAGGGCGGTCTTGTTGGCGAAGCTCTTGAATCCCTGCGCTTCCAGTCGCCTCAGGTACACCTATGCGATCTCCTGTTCGCGCTCGAGTTCCTTGAGGGCCTGCTCTGCCGCTTCCTTCTCGGCCATCTGCTTGCTCCGCCCTTCGCCCGTGCCGAGGACCTTTCCGGAGACGACGACTTGCACCGTAAACCGGCGGGCGTGGTCCGGGCCTTCGGTCTTCACGAGCTTATACGACGGCGTGGTCTGCCAGCGCGACTGGATGACCTCCTGAAGCCGGGATTTGGGGTCGTGGGGCATGCCGCTGTCGCGTAGCGCCTCCAGCTCGGGTTTGAGCGTGCGGCGGACGAACGAGCGCACCTTGGCGATGCCTCCATCGAGGAAGATGGCGCCGACCAGGGCCTCGTAGGCGCGAGCGAGGTTCGTCGGGCGGCGGCGGCCGCCGGCGGCCTCCTCACCACGGCCGAGTTGAAGGTAGTCACCCAGGCCGATGCGCCCGGCGGCGCGCGCGAGCGTATCGCGGCGAACGAGGTGGGCGCGGAGCTCGGTGAGGCGGCCTTCATCGACGTCGGGGTACTCGGTGTAGAGCTCGTGGGCGACGACCATGCCGAGCGCGGCGTCGCCGAGGAACTCGAGCCGCTCGTTCGAGCCAACGCCGATCCCGGGGTTCTCGTTGAGGTACGAGGTGTGGACGGTCGCCTGTCGGAGGAGGTCGCGGTTCTTGAACGTGATGGAGAGGCGTTGTTCGAGTTCTCGCCAGTCAGGCAAACCTACACCTCTCGATAGGCGGGGCGCCTTCTCCCACGGTACGGGGGGAAATGAAACGACCGCTAGAGGCGGTCGTAGGATGCTGCAAACGAGGTGGGCGACAGGCGTGTGGCCCGGCGCCGAATCCACGATCCGAGCGCCGCTCGCGATCCTCCCGCTCCATTCGGTTGCGGCCAAATGGGGTTCCTTCCCCGCACGTCCGGCGTTCCTATCGAACCCGCTGCCGCCGAGCCGTGCTGATGATAGGTACCGCTCAGTAGGAGTGTCAAGGTAAGCGAACCTATACTTCGATCGATGACAAGGAGTTCGGGGGACGCGGCGGAGCTCCGCGAGGCCTTCTATGCCGGGCTTGCGCCTGCGATCCGTGAGGCGGTGACGCGCGTCGTCGAGGCGGGCGCGGTGAAGGGCGGCGTATATGCAGCGGGCGGCGTGGTGCGCGACCTCATGCTCGGGCGGGCGATCCTCGACGTCGACCTCGTGACGGAAGCGGACGCCATCGAGGTGGCGCGCACGGCCTTGCCAGGCACGCCCATGACTGTTCATGGGCGCTTTCGGACGGCGAGCATCGCCGTCGACGGCGCGCGCATCGACGTGGCGACGGCGCGGGAGGAGACGTATGCGCAGCCCGGGGCGCTGCCGGACGTGCGGCCATCGTCGATCGAGCAGGACATGGCGCGCCGCGACTTCACGGTCAACGCGATGGCGCTGCGGCTCGATGACGAGGCGTCGCTCGTCGACCCGCACGGCGGGCAGGCAGACATCGAGGCGAGGCTGATCCGCGTGTTGCACGACCGCTCATTCATCGATGACGCCACGCGGATCTTCCGGGCGTTTCGTTACGCCGCGCGGCTCGGGTTTCGCATCGAGGCGCACACGCGCTGGTTGATGGACGCGGGCGTGGCGTACATCGAGACAATCAGCGGCGAGCGGCTGCGGCGCGAGCTGGAGCTGATGATCGAGGAAGAGACAGGCGGCCTTGCTTTGGAGATGGCCGGCGAGGCGGGCGCGCTGGCGGCGATCGATCCAGTGCTGGTGTGGACGTCGCGTGAGACGGCGGCGCTATCGCGGCCGTTGCCGGCGGATGTCGAGAGGGCGCCGTTCGGGTTCGCGCTACTGGCTCGTCACGCAACGCCGTACGACGCGCAGCAAATCGCCGAACGTCTGCGGCTGCATCGCGAGGAGCGCGCAGCTGTTGAGGCGATCGCGTCGATGCAGTCGATCGTAGAGACGTTGCGACGTCCGGACGCAAAACCGTCGGGTGTTGTGACGCTGCTTGATCGCTATCCAATTGCGGCTGTGGCGGCGTTCGCGAGGACGGTCGACGATCCGATTGCGGCGCAGTTGGCGCATCGGTACCTTGACGAGTGGCGGCATGAGAAGCCGATCTTGAGCGGCCACGACCTACTCGCAGCGGGCGTCCCGGAGGGGCCGCAGGTGGAGCGCGGGCTGCAGTTGATACGCGCGGCGCGCCTCGACGGGTGGGCGCGCGACCGTGGCGACGAGCAGGCGCTGGCGCTGCGTTTCGCGAAGAGCATCCGAGACTCGGACGCGATGCATCAGCCTCTGAAGATTGATCCCAATGGCAACTGACTCCCGCGAGCGGACCTACGTGTGCGTCGTCTGCGGCGAGGACATCAGCGAGATGATGTCATCGGTGTGCAACTGGTGCGACGGGCGCTACCACTTGAACCAGCGGAACGACATCGAGGGGAAGGACTGCGGCCAGGTGTGGATCGACGAGCAGTACATGGCGCTGCAGTTCGCCTGCGACAACTGCCTCCGCGGAGAGGCGAAGGGCGCGCGTGCGGAGGCACGGCCAGCGGGCCTCGGCGACAAGACGGCGCGGCGCAGGCGCTACCGGAGGCGCGCGTGAACGAGCAGCCGACGATCTGCGACGTCTGCGGAGAGGAGGCGGAGCCGCGCGAATGGCTTCGCTGCATGCTGTGCGGAAGGCGCTTTCACTTCGCCTCGGCGGTGGGGCTTCGATATCACGACTGCGGGATCGTCGCGCCGAACCCCGAGTCGGAGAATGGGTGTTGAGGGATGGTCTATCTGTGCGCCGGGTGCGCACCCCGCATTATCCCTCGACCGGTGCAAGCGTGATGGCGAAGAAGCGACGACGGGTTGCAGCGGACGCGGCCACACACAGCGAGGAGACGGGTCCGTCGCGCTCGTTACCGACTTGGAAGTGGCGTACGTTCCCGGTGCTGTTCGCATTCGCGGCGGGGGCGCTATTGATGGCGGTCATCAACGGCGAGCCGAATAACACGGCCGCGGCAGCGGCGCAGATCATCGCGCTCCTCGGTGTGAGCTACGGCGCGGCGCGCATCTTCGTGCGGAACGTGATCTGGAAGCGACGCATGCGCGCGCGCGGCGAAGGTCCGGAGCGTCGCGAGCCTCAGCGCCAAGAGGATGACGAGTACGAAGACGTGGTCATCTATCCGGAGAAGCAGGGCCGCCGCCGCGTCTGAGCGCCGATCGGCACGGGTACACTGGCGGGATGGCGCAAAGCAGCCAGCAGCCGATCGAGGACACGAACCACCTGCTCGAATCAGCCGCGGAAGCGGTCGCGCGGCGCGCGGAGTCGCCGGTCGACCGCTTCGTGCTGCGGACCACAGGCTGGTTCGCCGAGCACACGACGATCCGGCTGGTCACGGCAGTGTCGGCGCTGAGCCTGGCGCTCGCGCCCGGGATCGTGCTGCTGATCAACCCGGACCTCACCGACGGTCTCACCGGATTCAGCTACGGTGGGGTCTTCCTGATGAATCTGGCGAGCACGGCGACGTTCTACTTCCCCGTGCCCGGGTTGACCGTGGCGGCGCAAACGATCATCGCGACGGAGGGCGAGAAGTCTGCCTTTCCGTGGCTGGTGGGGGTGGCGGGCGGGCTGGGCATGGCGATCGGCGAGGTGACGGCGTACTACGCCGGCTACCTTGGTGCGGAGATCGTACGCGGGCGCGAGCTGCCGGGGCCGCGGCAGTTCCGGGCAACGGTTGAGCGCATCGTGCGGCGCGTGCACTGGCTGATGGACAACTACGGGATGACGACGCTGTTCGTGCTGTCGGCGATCCCGAACCCGCTGTTCGAGGTGGCTGGGCTCACCGCCGGATCCGTGCGGATGCAGTTCCGCCGGTTCTTCGTGTCAGTGACGGCCGGAAAGATCGTGCGCGGTATCGTGCTCGCGTATTTTGGTGTAAACGCGTTCGACTTCATCGAGAACCTCGTCCCGTTCGTGTGATCACGTGATGTCGCGGCGGAGCCACGCGACGCCCTGGCGCTCGCACGGCCATTCATGACGGAGCAGCGGACGGTACCCGAGGCGGATCCAGAAGTAGACGGCGATGCCGTGCCGTTCGGGCGCGGGCGCGTAGATCGTGCGGACGCCTTCGTCCATCAGGATGCGCTCGAGCGCTGCGGCAGCGCTCATGCCGGAGCCGCGACGCGCGTCGCCGGGCGGCGTGCCGACGAACTCGATGATGGCGACGCGCTGCCCGATTGCGGCGGGCTTCGCCCTGGCGGCGCGCTTCGATGGCGCATGCAGCGTGGAGACGATAAGGCCTACCGGCTCGGCTGGCTCGCCGCGCTCGATAACGTGGACGCGCGCGTCGCCGCTATCCTCGAGAGCAAGAAGGCGATGGCCATCGTCGTCGTAGCCGACGGAATGCGCGACGTTCGCGAACCATTGCTCGAGCCATGCGGTGTCGTGCGCAGTGAGCGGGCGCAGCGCGACGGTCATGGCGCGCTCGGCGCGCCGGCCGCGCTGAGCCAACCGGCGACGGCATCGGGCAGCTCGCGCGCGGGTAGCTCGCGGACGGTGCATGGCGGCAGCGAGCGGATGAACGCGTCGCCGTAAGCGCGGCTGCGGATGCGGCGGTCGAGGACGACGATGGCGCCGCGGTCGGTCTTGCGGCGGATGAGGCGGCCGAAGCCCTGCTTGAAGCGGAGCAGCGCCTGGGGGAGCGCGTACTGCTCGAACGGCATCTCGAACAATTCGGCGCGCGCCTGGAAGACCGGGTCGGACGGCACCGGGAAGGGCAGGCGCGCGATGACGAGCAGCGAGAGCGCCTCGCCGGTGACGTCGACGCCTTCCCAGAAGCTGGCGGCGCCGAGGATGACGCAGCGCTGGTTCTCGCGCAGCACGTTGAGCAGCTGGCGCGGCGTGCCGTCGAGGCCCTGGCCGAGGACGAGGATCTCTTGCTCCTCGAGCGGGCGCTTGATGCCGGCGTACGCCGTGCGCAGCGCCGCGTGGGACGTGAACAGCACGAGCGCGCGGCCCTCGCTGGCCGTGATGACCTCGATCAGCGCGGACTGTACGGCTGCGGCGTAGCCGGGGTTGTCCGGCTCGGGCACATCGGCGGGGATGAGCATGAGCGTCGACGTGCGGTAGTCGAACGGCGATCCCTGCGACATCGTGCGCGCGTCCTCAAGGCCGAGACGGCCCTGGATATAGTCGAAGCTACCGTCGGTGGAGAGGGTGGCGCTCGTGAGCACGGCGCTCTCGCGCGGGGAAAAGAGCTTGTCGCGAAGGATCTGCGAGACGCTTAGCGGCGCGCTCGACAGCGACGGGGCAGCGTCGCGGCGGCCGAGGGTGAGCCAGCAGATGCGCTCGCGGTCGTCGCGGCCGACGATCTGCGAGATGCCGTCGCGGAGGCGCTCACCTTCGTCGAGCAGCTCGTTTGCCTCGGCGAGCACCTCGTCGCGATCGAGGATGTCGGCGGGGTTGACCTGCGCGAGCATCGCGGCGATCTCATCGATGATGCCGCTTACCTCGGCGAGGCGCTCGTCCGTCTCGAACCAGCCGGTCTCGACGTCAGCCCAGTCGGGCTGCACGCGCATCGCGCGGTTGAGCATGATGCGGTCGTCGTAGTCGCCGCGCTCGGACGCGTGCTGCTGCCCGAACGTCTGCAGCCGCTGGAAGAACGCGGGTACACGTGTGCGCGCGCGTTGCACCGCCTGCCGGAGCAGCGCGGCGAGCGTCTGCACCTGGGGCGCCGGGCCGATCGCCTGCATCGACGCGCGGGTAGCGGCGATGAGCGTGCCGACGAGGCCGCCGTCGCGGTCGCGGCCGCGCGTGTGCAGCCGGTCGAGCCAGTCGAGGATGTCGGACTCTGACGCAGTGAAGCCGAACTGGCTGGTGGCCTCGTCCTCGAGATGATGCGCCTCATCGACGACCAGATGACGGTATTCAGGGAGGACGTTGCCGCCGGCGGCGATGTCGGAGAGGAGCAGCGCGTGATTGACGACGAGGATGTGAGCGGACTCGGCACGCTTCTTCGCGCGGTAGAGGAAGCACGAGCCGTCACGGACATATGGGCACTGCAGGGTGAGGCATGCGCCGTCCTGCGCGCTTACGCGCGTCCATGCGGCCTCCTGCTCCTGGCGGAGGTTCAGCTCGGCGCGATCGCCGGTGGCCGTCGATCCGAGCCAGAACAGAAGCCGCACGAGCACGCGCGCCTCGTCGCTTGAGAACGATGTGGCGCGGCGCGCCGACGTCCAGCGGAGGAGGCAGAGGTAGTTGCGGCGGCCCTTGAGCTGCTCGGCGCGAAACGACGCCGGATCGACGCCAGCGGCTTCGAGCAGGCGGCGGGCGATGGGGATGTCTTGCGACGTGAGCTGCTCCTGCAGGTTAATCGTGTTCGTCGAGATGACGGTACGGGCGCTGTTGCGGACGGCGTGGAGCGCGGAGGGCACGAGGTAGGCGAGCGACTTGCCCACGCCGGTCCCGGCCTCGACGAGCAGCTGGCCTCCTTCGGCGATCGTCTCGCCGACGGCCTGCGCCATGGCGGTTTGTTGGGGCCGCTCCTCGAACTCGGCGATGGCGCCGGATGCGCTGGCGATCAGCCGCGCGGCGGTCTCGGGCGGGACGACCCGGCGGTCAGTCGCCGGGACGAGAGGCTCGGCCGGCGGCCCGGGCGCGCGCACAAAGCCGTGCACGAAGCCCTCGCGCTCGCTGTCACCGGGCATGCGCGGGCGCTCCTCGGCGATCTCGCGCAGGAGGTGGCGGAGCGACCAGTCACTGGCCGCGGCGATGCGCTCGGCCTCGGCGATGAGGTCCGGTGGCGATGCGGAGAGGCGCTCGCGAAGGGCGAGGAACACTTCCATCGCGGCCTCGGCGTCGGCCATGGCGCGGTGGCGGACGGGGAAGGCGATGCCGAGGTGATCGGCGATGGCGCCGAGGCCATGCTCGCGGAGGTCGGGGAGGAGCAAGCCGGCGAGCTCGAAGGTGTCGTAGGTCGGGCCGAAGATCTGCACGCCTTTGCGCGCGAGAAACGTCGTGTCGAAGGTCGGGTTCTGGCCGACGATGGGGTCAAGCCCGATGAAGTCTTCGACTTCGAGCGCGATGGAGCCGAAGTGGGGAGCGCGCTGGAGGTCCGCGGCGTCGATGCCGGTGAGCAGGCCGATGCGGTACTCGAGGCTGCGGCCGGGGTTGACGAACGACTGATAGCGATCGAGGACACCGGAGGCATCGAAGCGGATAGCGGCGACTTCGATGATCTCGTCGTTTTCCGGGTCGAGGCCGGTGGTCTCGAGGTCGAGGGCGACGTACGGCAAGAAGCGGATCCGCGTTTCAGGGATGCGCGGGTTCTGGGCCGACGCAACCTGTGCTGTCTTGTGGAACGGACGGTGCGATTCTAGCACCGTGAGCCACGAGTCAGGTGGCCTGTCCGGGTGGGGCGTCGACGAGGCTGTCTTCTGTGAAGTAGGTGAGGTTGCCCTGCAGCAGGCCGTGGTGGGCGTGGAAGCGGCCCGCTCGCAGTTCGGCGAGCATGTCATCCATGCTCGTGAGGTCCTTCTCGAAGACTGTGCAGTAGAAGCCGATGCCGGACTTCGAGTGGGCGTCGCTGCCGCCGGTGACCGGCTTGCCGAGCACCTTCGCGACCTTGAGCGCGAAGAGATTCTCACGAGGGGTGTTGGCGCCGTTGAGCGCTTCGATGGCGTCGACGAGCTGGAAGACGGGCATGCGCTCGGCGGCCTGCTCGGGCGTCATGGTGAAGGGCTCCTTGCCCTGCTTGCGGAAGTAGACGGGATCGAACCAGTGGCGGAACGGGTGGGCGACGGCCATCCAGCCACCGACCTCGTCGAGGACGCGGCGGAGCTCCTCGGCGCGCCGGATGCCGGCCACGTACTGCGTCAGGCCGACGACGATCATGTGGCCGAGGTCGGTAGAGACCTCCATGCCGTTGTTGACGAACAGTGGTGCGTGGCGCTCGCGGTACTCCGCGAGCTTGTACGCGTCCCAGAGGCGGTCGTGCTCGGTGATGTTGATGCCGGTGAGGCCGCGGATCTTCGCCTCCTCGGCGAGGTCTTCGGGGCTGAGGCCGCTGTCGGAGGCGCCAGCGGTCGTGTGGACGTGCATGTCGATGATGGTGCCGGGCATCGAGCGGGAGTATAGCGGCGGCGGTACGAATGCAGGTCGGTGCGCGCGTCAGGGCGCGGCCTGTGCGAGCCACGGCATCGCCCAGCCGAACACGACAGCGAAGACTGCGCCGGCGGCAAGCGCGTACGGACGAATCGCGGGCACGGCAATGGCGGGGATGACGAGCGCGGCGGCGAGCGCGATGACCATGACCGTGAAAACGGCGTTGGGGCTGCCGAGGCCGGCATCCGGGCGCCTATCTTCGAGCCCCGCCAGCGCCATCCCGAGGACGATGCCGACGGCGGTAAGGACGAGCACGCCGAACAAGTGGAGGACGACAGCGAGCGCAACAACGTTCGTGCCTTCGGGCGCGAGGCGCTGCGCGACGCCGGGCTGCGCGTTCGCCCGGAGGAGCGCGATCGCGGCGAGCGGCGCGAGCGCGAGCGAGAGCGCGTAACCGACGATGAAGCCGGCGAACACCTCGCCCACGGTCAGCCCTCGATGCGCAGCGCGGCGGCGCGGGACATCGTCCTGACGGCGATGGGTTCGAAGCCGAGCTCGCGGATGCGATCGCTGAGCGTGGAACGCTGTGACTCTTCGTGCAGCAGGAAGAACGACGGGCCAGAGCCGCAGAGGTGCGGCGTGTAGCCCTGCGCGCGCAGCGCGTCCATCGCCTTCTCGGTCTCGGGCTGCATCGACGAGGCGACGCGCTCGAAGACGTTGTACAGCTCCTCGTCGAGGATCATCCGTCCGGCTTCGACGGTCTCGCGGACGCCAATGGTGGCATCGCCATCGGAGTAGTCGTCGGGCGAGAGCGCGGCGTACATGCTTGCGGTCTTCTCGTCGCGCTGCCCTTCCGGCGGTGCGGCGATAAGGATTGGAGGCGCGACGGCATCATCCAGCGGCTCGACGGCGTCGCCGCGGCCGGACGCGAGCGCGGTGCCACCGACGACGAAGAACGGCGGGTCGGAGCCGATCTCGCCAGCGATCTCTACGAGGTTGATCTCAGGCTGCGCCGCGCCCCAGAGCACGTTGAGGCCGCGCAGGACTGCCGCGGCGTCGCTGCTGCCGCCGCCGAGGCCGGCGGCGACGGGGATGCGCTTCTCGAGGCGGATGCGCACGCCGCGGCGGATTCCCGTTATGTCACGCATCGCAACGGCCGCCCGATAGGCGAGGTTCCGTTCGGGGGGCTCGTCCAGCAGCTTGCCGGCGGCGCCGTTCAACTCGAGCGAGATGTCGCCGGCGTCGGCGAGCGTGACGACGTCGCAGAGGCCGAGCGTCTGGAGCACGCTGCGGATCTCGTGGTAGCCGTCCGGGCGGATGCGGAGGACCTCGAGCGTCCAGTTGATCTTCGCGGGGGCGAGCAGCCGGAGCGATCGCGTCATGAGCGCCTCGCGATCCAGGCGCGGGCGATCGCCGCCCACTGATCGATCGTCAATGCCTGAGGGCGCAGGTCGGGGTCGACGCCGGCGTCGCGCAGCATCTCTTCGACGCGCTCCTGCTTCATGTAGAGGCCGAACGAGAGACTGTTGCGCAGCTTCTTGCGAGGATTGCCGAAGCCGGCGCGGGCGACCTCAAAGAACGCGTCCATGGGCACGTCGACGCGCGGCGTCCGGGCAACGTCGATGCGGACGACGGCGGACTGGACGTTTGGGGGCGGCGTGAACGAACCCGGCGCGACGCGCATCACTATCCGCGCGTCACCGTACACCTGCGTGGCGACGCTCAACAACGACATCTTTCCGGGCTTCGCGACCATCGCGTCGGCCATCTCGCGCTGCACCATGACGACCATGCGGCGCGGGCGGACATCGGCCTCGAGGAAGAGGCGGATGGCGGGCGCGGCAATGTTGTACGGGAGGTTGGCGACAACGACGTACGGCGGCTGCGCGCCACCCATCTGCAGCAGCTCGGCGGGCGCGTGCGCGAGGACGTCGGCCTCGACGATGGCGACGTTCTTGGCCGACGCGAAACGCTCACGCAGCGGCGCGATGAGCTCGCGGTCGACCTCGACGGCAACGACGCGGCGCGCGCGTGACGCGAGCTCGGCCGTGAGCGATCCGCGCCCGGGCCCGATTTCAAGCGCGCACTCATCGGATTGGATGTCAGCGGCGTCGGCGATGCGACGGAGGATGTTGGCGTCGGACAGGAAGTGCTGGCCGAACCACTTCTTCGCCCGGGGCGGGCGCGCGTCACTCGAGGATGTAGATGTCAAGCCAGCGTGATGTCCAGTTGACGTCGACTCCGTCGGGGAAGCCGAGGTCGATGATGTAGCCCTTCACGGCGCCGCCCGTGTCCGCCGCCACACCATACCCGTAGCCGGGGATGAACATCTTCGTGCCGAGGGGGATGAGGGTAGGATCGACGGCGACGACGCCGTACGTCACCAGGACGCCGGTGGCCGTGCGGCCATATGCCGGATCGCTGGCGGGCCGGCCGGCGCTGGCCGGGTTGTACCAGGTGGCGTAGACGCGGAGCGTCTTGACGACTTGGCCTTCAGGTTGCGCGAGATGCTGGCCGTTCTGCACGGGGTAGTAGACGACGGTATCGACTGGTTCCGACTCCCAGTACTCGTCGACGAGGACACGCGACGACTCCGCGCCGTTCACGTAGCCGACAGCGTAGCGGCGGACTCGTACGCCGTCGTGCCCCTGGACGGTGCGCACCTGGCCGGGTGACAGCGACGGGTCGGAGCGGTAGACCGTGCGGTTCTCGACGTACTCGCGCTCGATCTCCTGCTCCTCCGCGATCTGGACGACGCGCACGCTCATGCCGTCGTAGACGCTGGCGTCGAGGGACGGCTCCGCGTAGGAGTCGGGCGGCAGCGAGACGCCGGCAGCTGCGAGCGCGGCTCCGACGGTGGACTCGAACGTGTAGAGGACGACGTGGTCTTGCGGCAGCGTGACGGTCATCGCGCGCGCATGTTGGACCTCGATGCGCATGTCGGGCGCGAGCGAGGCCTGGGCGTCGGGGAGCACGCGGTCGCCGGGGCCGACGCGTATGCCCGCCTCACGGAGGGCCTGGGCTACTGTGGGGCGGCTGGAGGTCGTCTCGGAGACGACCGCGCCGTCTTCGACGATCGTCAGCGGGACGGCGCGTCGCACCTCGATCAGGATCGGCGTTTCGGACGCGGGCGCCGACGTGAATGCGTCGATGGTGGTGAAGAGCACCGGCGGGTCGACGGGCGCGTTGAATGAGACGAGCGCGCCGTTCTGGAGGACGCTGTCGCGGCCGCTGGTGGCGACCTTCGCTTCGTCGAGGAGCTGATCGATGGTCCGCGCGTGCGTGAGCATCTCGTAGGTGATGCCATCGACGGCCAGCGTGACGCGGCGGGCGCGCTCGACGCGCAGCACGTCGATGCCGTCGCCAGCGAGCGCGGTCACGCGGTCACCGTCGTTGAGGTCGATGCCGATACGGCCGAGGAGGCGATGGTCGTCGGAAATGTAGGTGTCGACGACGATCTCGTGGCCGTCGGCCTGCACTTTCACGGTGCGGGACGGCAGCATGAGATAGGCGAAGACGCTGACGGCCGCCACGACGGCGATGAGCGCCAGGTGGAGACGGTGCTGACGGGCGACAAGCAGCCGATGCGTCCCGGCCGTCGCCACCATATGTGCCAGGGCGTCGCGCGCCCCGGAGCTACCGGACATGAATGGCACGCGTACTCCCGCGCTGCTCCCTGCCGGCGTCCCAAGGGGTCCGTACCAGCGCCGCGTCATCCGTGCGGCGCACTAGTTGTGAAGTAAAGGTCGTGCACCTGCTGTCGATCAGGCCCTTAGGCTTAACGCCGCTAGCCAGCTCCGGCCCGGTTGCCCTGCGGCACCCGGAGTCAACTACTTACCGCTGCTTCCTTCCGGACCTGACGGGGTTCATAGCCCTCCGCCGCGCAGGACCAGGCCCTCAACGCCGCTTGGCGCCGCCAGTCCCCAGGTATCTAACCTCGAGCAGGAATTCAGCCCCGCTATAGCGGCTTGCGGGTACAGGGCACCGCTGGCTCCCCGCCTAGCACGACCTTCCTGTGATCGTAACATCCCCCCTTCCCGCGTCAAGCGAGCGCGGAGCGCGGTATCCCCCGTTCGCGTTATCGCTGCGTTCGCTGCGGCAATCAGGGAATTGCTGGATCGCGTGAGAAGGTTGCATAACCCGATCATTCTGTCGCGTATTGGGTAGAATGCAGCGCTTCGCTTCGCACGACGGGAGGGTGCCATGGACTCGCTACCAAGGTTCGTCGCCGCAGCGGTGCAGGCCGCGCCGGTGTATCTCGACCGCGACGCGACGGTCGACAAAGCGTGCGAGCTGATCGATGAGGCAGGATCCGCCGGCGCGCGGCTCATCGTCTTCCCCGAGACATGGATCCCGATGTACCCGTTCTGGCACTCATCTTCGTCGGTGTTCTCCGGCGAGCTGTTCGCGCGGCTGTGGAAGAACGCCGTGGAAGTGCCGTCCTCGTCGACCGCGCGGCTCGCGCAGGCCGCGAAGCGCGCGGGCGCTTACGTAGTGATCGGCATCAACGAGCGCGATGTGGTGTCGCGCGGGACGATCTACAACTCCATGCTCTACTTCTCGCCGGACGGGGTGATCGCGCACAAGCACCGCAAGCTGATCCCAACGTTTACGGAGCGCACGCTGTGGGGCTTCGGCGACGGCTCGGATCTGCAGGTGCTCGACACGGAGATCGGGCGACTGGGAGGGCTGATCTGCTGGGAGCACGAGATGACGCTCGCGAAGTACGCGCTGTACGCGCAGGGCGAGCAGGTGCATTGCGGCGTGTGGCCGGCGTACAGCAGCCAGAACGACCACATCGACTTCGGGTCGCGGCAGTACGCGTTCGAGGGGGCGTGCTACGTCGTCGCGGCGTGCGGCGTGGTGCCGCCGGGGACGATGCCGGACGGTCTCGGGAAGCACGAGTCGAACGGTGGCTCGGGCATCATCGGGCCGAACGGGAAGTATGTAGCTGGCCCGCTCTACGACAAGGAAGAGATCCTCTACGGCGAGATCGACATCGAGCAGTGCATCCGGGAAAAGCACTCGCGGGACGTTGCCGGACATTACGCCCGGCCGGACGTGTTCCAGCTTGTCGTGAACGCGCAGCCGAAGCCGATCGCGCGGGCCGCGGCGAACGGGCATCTGCCGCTCCAGGATGAGGCTGGCGTCGCGGACCGGCTGCAGGCGGTACGCGAGTATCTGGCGTCGCTTGTCGATGCGATCGAGCAGGACGGCGACTCCGAGGCGAACAAGGCGCTGAGCGAAGCACTGGCGTCAATCGACATGGCCGCATCGGGCATGTGGAGCAGCACCTGAGAGGCTAGATGTCCCTGCGCGCCCTCATGCGCCTGCGGCCGCTCCCCTACGACGCCGAGGCCGCGCGCCGGCACCTGATGCGGTCGGATCCGGTGATGCGCGCCATCGTGCGGAAGGTGGGTCCGCTGGCGATCGAAGCGCGGGGCCTGCCGTACCAGTCGCTGACGCGCGCGATCCTCTACCAACAACTTGCTGGCCCGGCTGCGGCGGCGATCGAGCGGCGCTTCCTGGCGTTGTACGGCGGGCGCATCCCAAAGCCCGCGCAGTTGGCGATGGCTACAGACGAAGAGTTGCGCGTCGCCGGGATCTCGCGACAGAAGGCGGGTTACCTGCGCAGCATCGGCGAGCACTTTGCGAACGGGCATCTTTCCGACCGAAAGCTGATGCGCATGCAGGACGAGGAGATCATCGAGGCGGTGACACAGATCAAAGGCGTCGGCCGGTGGACGGCGGACATGCTGCTGATGTTCTGCATCGGCCGGCCCGACGTGCTGCCGGTGGACGATCTCGGCATCCAGAATGCGATGAAGGTGGCGTACGGCCTCGACAGTCTGCCGAAGGCCGAGGAGATGCTGGAGATCGCGGAGGCGTGGCGGCCGTACCGGAGCGCCGGGTCGTGGTACCTGTGGCGCCGTGGCGACCTCGTCACGCTCTGATTATGTCGGCCTTGAGCTTCTCGTCGCCGGCGACATCATTCGCACGGTGACGGTGGAGCCGACATTTCAGGATCTCGGCATCCTCGCCGGATCGTCGCGAGCATGACGTTCGGGTCCGTGTCGCTCGAGCCGGAGATCAGCGGACGATGGCTGTGGCAGTCGCAGGGCGAGGACTGACTCGCTCGGCAGCTACACTGAGCGGGTGCATGAAGTCCCGCTCGAACAGTTCGAAGCGATGGTCGAGGGCGCGGTGGCGGACCTTCCCGATGAGTTCCGCGAGCGCCTGGAGAACGTGACGTTCGCCGTGGAGGAGCGCGCGGCCGGCGCCGATTACGCGCGTATGCGGCTGGCGCCGGGTTCGACGTTGCTGGGCGTGTATCGCGGGGTGCCGCTGACGCAGCGCGGGCGGGGCTACAACATGGCGCTCCCGGACACGATCGTGATCTTCCGCCAGCCGATCCAGCGCCTGGCGCGGGACGAGCAAGACCTCGTCGAACGGGTCAGGCACGTTGTGCGGCACGAGGTCGCGCACTACTTCGGCATCAGCGACGACCGGCTGCGGGAGATCGGCGCGTACTGATCAGCGCTCGACCGGGAGGTCGTCGCGGTTGCCCCACTCCTGCCAGGAGCCGTCGTAGTTGCGGACGTTCGGGTAGCCGAGGACGTGCTTGAGCACGAACCAGGTGTGCGCGGCGCGCACACCGAGCTGGCAGTGGGCGATGATGTCCTTATCGGGCGTGATGCCGGCGGCTTCGTACATCTCGCGCAACTCGTCCGGGGACTTTCGGACGTTGGCGTCGGCCATCGCGTCTGTCCACTCGATGTGCACGGCGCCGGGCACGTGGCCGCCACGCGCGGCGCGGACGGACTCGCCGACGTACTCCTCCCGCGAGCGCACATCGAGCACGGCGCGATCGGCGGCCTTGATGGCGTCTCGGACGTCGTGCCATGTCGCGCGCAACGACTCGTCCGTACGCGATGGCTCCGGGTAGTCGGACGGTTGCACATGGGGGACCGTGGCCGTCATCGGCCGTCGTTCGGCGATCCATCGCTCGCGGCCGCCATCGAGGACGTGGAGCGGGCCGGGGTGGAGGTAGTAGCTCATCATCCAGAAACCGCGCGCGGCGTGGGCGCTGTGACGATCGCCGTACCAGACGACCGTCGTCTGCGGCGCAATGCCGAGGCGCCGCATGAGCGCGGCATACTGCGCAGGCGTCAGCACGTAACCCGAGGACTCGTCGCCGTTGCGCAGCACGTCCGCGTGACGGTCTACCCAGACGGCGCCCGGGATGTGCGCCGCGTCGTAGGTGGCCCTGTCGACGCTCGACTCGATGATGCGGACGCCGGGGTCAGCGAGATGCGCCTCGAGCCACTCGGGGGCGACGAGGGCGCCGCTCACACGATGCTCTCCCTGCCGGGCGCGTCGTCGCGCCCGGCCTGCACGTCTAGGTCGCTCATTTCGCTGGCCATGCGGTCGTCGAGCGCCATGAACGCGCCATCGCCTTCGGCGAGCAACGTGCCTCGCTCGTCGCGGACCTCGGAGCGAAGCTCGATGAGGCGGCCGCGGTTGCGCACGACCCAAGCCTCGATGGTGAGGCGGGAGTCGAGGCGCACGGGCCTGCGAAACCGCACGTTCAGGCGGGCGGTGGCGCCCCAGCGCGCGGCGCCGTACACGGCCCAACCCATCGCCTCATCGATCATGGTGGCGACGATGCCGCCGTGCATGCGGCCCGGGTATCCCTGCTGGTAGTCGCACGGGATGTAGTCACAGATGGCGCGGTCGGCTTCGCGTCGGAACTCCATATGCAGGCCGCGCTCGTTCTCGACGCCGCAGGCGTAGCACATGACGCCACGGCCGGGCTCGCGGTCGCTCATCCGGCCCTCACGGAAGCGCGCCCCTCGATCACCACGTCACCACTGCTGTCGGCACACTGGACGTCGTACTCGAGTGCGCCGTCGGTCTCTCTTACGAGGCGGGCGGAGGCGGTGACGGTCTCGCCGGGGCGCGCCGGCGCCTTGAAGCGCACCTTGAGCTTACCGTCGCGAAGCCAGCGATCGCCGTGGGCGGCGTGCATCATCTCGCCGATGAGGGCGAGGACCAGCATGCCGTGCGCGATAGTGCCGCCGAAGGGGCTATGGGCGGCGAACGCCTCGTCGACGTGGATGGGGTTGTGGTCGCCGGATGCTTCGGCGTAGGCATTGATGCGGTCCTGCGGGATCGTGCGCACGACGGGCGCGAGATCGTTCATGCCGCGGCTCCGGGCGCGATGATCGTCGTGCGGGCGCGAACCGCGAGCCCCTGGCGCGCGACAACGTCGTACTCGATGACGGTGACGACCATGCCCTGGCGCTCCGAGCGCTGGGCGACGCGAACCTCCATCGTCAGCGGCTCGTCAATGGGGATGACGGCGCACTGCTCGACCTCCTGGCCGGTGTGCAGCGCGCCGTCGGGAAGCGAGACGTGCTCCTGGAGCGCAAGCAGTCCGAGCGCGACGGCGGCGAGGGGCGGCACGGCATTGCCGTAGCGGGTCGTGTCGCCGACGGCGCGGAGATACGCGTCGACGCGTTCGCGGGTGGCGGTGAACGTCGCTTTCGGGAAGATGTGACCGCGGGGCAACGCAGCGATGCTCGTACGCGCAGAAGATGTCATCTGATTGAGGCTACGGTGCGAGGGGACGGCGGTCAATTTGGTGGCGATTCAGACGCAGGGTTCGGCCATGTACGACTCGCCCCATCGCTCGAGGGCCTCGAGGGCTGCGCCGAGCTGCTGGCCCTTCGGCGTGAGTTCGTACTCAACCCAGGGAGGCATCACGGCGACGATGTTGCGGCTGACGATCTCGAGCGACTCGAGGTTCTTGAGGCGATCGCGCAGGGTGCGGGAGTTGCAGCCGCCGATGTTATGGGCGAGCTCGTTAAAGCGACGCTTGCCGCCCATCAGCTCATGGATGATGTGGGGCACCCACTTCTGGCCCAGGAGCGCGAGGGTGGCGCGGATGGGGCAATAGACATCCTGATCGTCGAGCACGAGCTTGCGTTCGAGCACCATGGCGACTTCGTTCTACTCGAAACGCATCAAGCCTGTAAAGCGCAGCACAGGCGCCGGTCCTCGCGCCTGCGTGCGTGGGAGGGGGATTTGCTTGACGCAACGAGCGGCGGCGATACCCTGACGCTACTCTTCGATGCCTTCGACTCCGCGACACCCCTGCCTGAGCGAAGCCAGCGCGCCTGCCGGCCGTAGCGTGCAGCCATGACGGCCGACTTCGGCGTGGCTCGCGGCATAGACGCACAGGCGTTCGGGCAGCCCGGGCAGCGGACGTTCCGGCTGCGCGTGGTGGGCGAAGGCGGCGAGACGGCGTCGCTCTGGCTGGAGAAGGAGCAGATGCAGGCGCTGAGCCTGGCGCTGAAGCAGATGCTCTCGCAGCTCGAGTACGACCAGGAGCCTCCGGCGGCTGACGTCGGCGGGTTCCCGACGGTGGCTGACAAGGACTTCCGGGTGGGCCGCATGGGCATGGGCTTCAACGCGGCGGACCGGACGGTAATCCTCTTCACGTACGAGACCGGCGTAGAAGACGACGAGACGCCGAGCCTGCGGGTGCGACTGACGCAGGAGCAGTGCGCCTCGCTCGGCGTGCAGCTTGACGAGATTATCTCGAGCGGGCGGCCGATCTGCCCTCTCTGCGGCATGCCGGTGGATCCGGAGGGGCATATTTGCGTCCGGTCCAACGGTCACTCCAAGCAGCCGATCCCTGAAGAAGACACCGACGAGGACACGTAGGCTCGCCGCTTCCACTAAGGGAATCCCTCGAAGGGCAGATACCGAGCCGACGGTTTCTCGGGGCTCGCCAGCTTCGGCGCGGCCGGGATCGTGCCTCAGGCGTAACAATCAGGCGTTTTCGGCGTTACCTTTGGCTTCTCCTGCCCGTTAGTACACACGAGGCGCCTTCGCGCCGATTCATAAGGCAAATTCTGTTGTGGGAGTGATGGACACATGGGTTCTCTGTTGCAGCAAGTAGGCGCCGTACTGGGCAAGAACATCCTGGCGACCGTGGCGGGCACGGTGCTCGTCGGCACGGCCGCGGTGGGCGTGTTCGCGGCCCAGGAGGGCGTGCTTCAGGTCGAGGAAACGCCGACCGCCACGGAGACGGCGACCGAGACCGCGACCGAAACGGCGACTGAAACGGCAACCGAAGAGGCGACGGACACGCCGACGGCAGAGCCGACGGACGAGCCAACCGAAGAGCCGACGGAAGAGGCCACCGAGACGCCGGAGCCGGACGACGGCGAGGACGACGGCGAAGAGAAGCGGGATGTCCTCGGCATCCCGGACGACAACCCGGTGTTTGAGCCCGATGACGACGGCGAATGCGAGAAGCACGAGACGCGCGTCAAGACGACCCCGAGCGGCAAGCAGGTCAACGTCCCGTGCCACGTCGTACCGGACGAGGATGACAGCGAGGACAGCGAGGGAGCTGGCGACGAGGAAGAGGACGAAGGGGAGGTCGAGGAGTAGGACCGGGGGAGCCGGTCTCCAGAGACTGACCAGGAGCCCCGCCGGCCGGCGGGGCTCCTTGCGTCTAGCGCCGATGCACCGGCTGCATTGAGGCCGCGGGGAGCGGTGGTACCATTGCCGTAGAGCGATGCCCGAGCGAGACGAACTCCAGGTAGCCCGCTGGGACGCGATCCGAACCCGAGTCGGCGACGGGCTGCGTGGCATGCGCGGCCGGGGGCGCTCGCAGGCGCAGCTCGCGTGCGAGCTGGACGAGCTCGGGTTCCACATCAGCCAGAGCATGGTGTCGCGGTACGAGCAGGGACAGGGCGAGGTGCCGCTGTCGCTGGAGCGGCTCGTCGGCTGGGCGCTCTGCTGCGACGCGCTCAGCTCCGAGCACCTGCGTGAGCTGTTGGAGCTGTGCGGCTACGCGCTGCCGTGGACGCGCGGGGACATGGCGCAGTTCGACAACCTGCTGCGCCGCTACCGAGCGTTGTCGCGGCCGGACCAGATGATGCTCCGACGCAAGATGCTCTGGCACCTGCTCGGCGTGCAGCCGCGAGAGCAGGCGAAGGCGGAACAGGAGGCTGCGTCGTGATCGTACCGGCGATCCGCGACGAGATGCGCCGTCACTTGCGTGACCGTCTGCGCGTGATGCCGGCGGTCGGCGACGCGCGCACGAAGGCGAACCGGCTGCGCTCGCTGCTCGAGGAGATCGGCGTGCACTGCGACGAATCGCTCGACCTGCACGACGTCGACGCGGTGCTGTTCTCGTCGGCGCGCGGGACGGAGGCGGTGGTCGCGTCGCGGCTCGACGACGAACAGCGGTTCAACGCGTATGCGCGACTGACGGCACGCGTGCTCGCCGGCGAAGTGCACTCGCCCATGGATGCAGCGATGGAGTACGCCGACGGCAACGAGGCGCCATCGAAGCACGAGCGCGAGGAAGAGCGGATGATCATGACGCTGGCGCGCGCTATCGGCGAAGGGCGGCTCGACCTTGCGCCGCGACCGCTCTACGAGGATGTCCCGAAGCTGACGCTCGCGTTCACGCCGCGCTCGGCGGCACGCTCGACGCTGGGCGGGTTCCACTGGTGGAGCGGCTTCTGGTACAGGCGCTCGAACATGTACCGGCGGTGGCGCTCTCGCCGCGACGTGAGCTACGCGATCGGCCGCGTCTGCGGCATCCTCGATCCGCGCCCGCTGCGCACGGCGTAGCTCAAGTTTTCGATCCCCTTCGGCACCCGCTAGACCATTGCGCTGCGGCGACGCATGATCCCGGCGTCCCCGCGGAAAACGCGATGTTGAGGAGCTGACGCATGACGAAGCCTGCCGTGTCGCTGGCGGCCGTGCCGGGACGGCGCGTGTGGACGATCGAGATCGCGAAGGAGCTGGAGCGGCGAGGTTATGCGGGCATCTACATGCCCAGCTTCGGCGATGCGATGGGGCTGGGCGTGGCGATCGCCGTCGCGACCGAGCGCATCCCGTTCGGCACGACGGTGCAGCCGATCTACTTCCGGCAGCCCGCGGACTTCGCGAGCCAGGCGTCGTTCGTCCACGAGGTGAGCGGCGGGCGGTTCGTCTTCGGCGTGGGGGTGACGCATGAGCCGACGCGGCAGCGGCTCGGCGTGACGGCGGGCAAGCCGCTGTCGGACATCCGGCGCGTCGTCGAGCGCGTGCGCAAGGCATCGGAGCAGGGCGCGGGGCCGGCGCCGCCGATCGTGCTGGCGACGCTGCGGCGGAAGATGGTCGAGCTGGCGGGCGAGATCGCCGACGGATGCGTGTGGGCGAACGGCGCGCGGTCGCACATGGCGACATCGCTGTCGTACCTGCCGGAGGAGAAGCGCAACGATCGGTCGTTCTTCATCGGCAACATGATCCCGACGTGCATCTCAGACGACGTCGAGGCAGCGGCCGCGGTCATGCGACGCACGCTGACCGGCTACGTGATGCTGCCGAACTATCGCAACTACTGGATCGAGGCGGGCTACGAGGAGGAGATGCGGGCGATCGACGCGGCGCAGCAAGCGGGCGATGCCGCGAAGATCGCGTCGTTGATGTCGGACCGCTGGCTGCGCGACGTCACGCTGTTCGGGACACCGTCGCAGGTACGCGAGGGTGTCGAGGCGTGGCTGGCGGCGGGCGTGCGGACGCCGATCCTCGTGCCTTCGAGCGCTGCGGGGGGCCAGGTGAAGGCGTTCGAGGAGCTCTTCGCGTGCTTCGGCTAGGAAGGGGCTGCTGGCGCGCACGGGGGCGTGCGCTATGATTATTTCGCTTTTGCCGAAATAGCCGACCAGCCGGAGGCCGCAGATGGACTTCAACGACACCCCCGAAGAGGCTCAATTCCGCAACGAAGTGCGCGAGTTCCTGAAAACGGAGTACCCGGAGGAGCTGAAGCGCGGTGGCGGACGCGAGGATGGCGAAGGCCTCTTCCGCGCGCGAGCGAGCGAATCGGACCCGATGAAGCGGTGGCGGAAGTCGCTGTCGTCGCGCGGGTGGGTGGCGCCGGCGTGGCCGACCGAGTACGGCGGCGCGGGACTGGACATCAAGCGCCAGTTCATCCTCAACGAAGAGTTCGCGGAGTTCGGCGCGATGAACGTCGGCGGCTTCGGCGTGATGATGCTGGGCCCAACGCTGATCGTCCACGGGACGGAGGAGCAGAAGAAGGAGCACCTGCCGGGCATCCTCAACGGCGAGGTGCAGTGGTGCCAGGGCTGGTCGGAGCCGAACGCGGGGTCGGACGTCGCGTCGGTGCAGACGCGCGCTGTGCGCGACGGCGACGACTACGTGATCAACGGCCAGAAGATCTGGACGACGGGCGCGCAGTACGCGGACATGATGTACATGCTCGCGCGGACGGATCCCGATGCGCCGAAGCACCGCGGCATCAGCTACTTCCTGCTGGACATGAAGGCGCCGGGCGTGACAGTGCGTCCGCTGGTGACGATGTCGGGCGTGGCGACGTTCAACGAGGTGTTCTTCGAGAACGTGCGCGTGCCCGCGCGCAACCGCCTGGGCGAGGAGAACCGGGGCTGGTACATCGGCACGACGACGCTCGACTTCGAACGCTCGTCGATCGGCTCGGCGGTCGGCATCCGCAAGCAGCTCGAGGGGATGATGCGGTTCGCGAAGGACCACCCAGAACTGGCGGTGGGCGCCAACAAGCACGCCGTGAAGGCAGCGTTCGCGGACCGCTGGATCGAGGCGAACGTGGCGAAGCTGATGTCGTACCGCGTGATCAGCATGCAGAATGCGGGGCTCATCCCGAATCACGAGGCATCGATGTGCAAGCTGTTCACGTCGGAGATGCAGCAGCGGATCGCTGCGCTCGGCGTCAAGCTCACGGGCCTGTACTCGATGGTGGTGGGCGGCGAGGCGGCGTACGCGGCTGCGGGGCGCTACGGCTTCAGCTACGTGAACTCGGTGTCATCGACGATCGCGGGCGGGACGAGCGAGATCCAGCGCAACATCATGGCCCAGCGCGGGCTCGGGTTGCCGCGGGACTAGGCCGCAAACGCGCGAACTGCCACCGCCGGCGTCCAGCCAGGCGATATATGCCGGGGATCAATGCCGGACCCAGCGCCATCGGAGCCCGAGATCTCGCGCGACGAGCTCTTCCTGAAGATGCGCCGCGACAGCCGCGGCATGCGGGAGCTTCGCGACTACCTGCGCGGGCTCGAGGGGCTCGAATGACGAGGCGTTCGCGGAAGCGACCGGCGGCGCCGACCGTCGCGAGACGGCGGAACTGCTGCAACGGCTCGACACGCTGCTCAGCGAGCGAGACAGGATGCTCGACGGCGCGTAGGCGGCGCTCTTAGCGATATGCGCCGTCAGCTGCTGCGCCGAAGGGGCACAAAGCGGGCTACCTTCCCCGCGGCCGTCCGCGCAATTTCGTCCACCCGGCGGACGTTGACCGCAGGGTTGCGCAAACCGACGGCTTGCAGATGCTCGGCGACGTCGCGCTCGAGGTGGCCCAAGTCCGCGCCGGATGAGCATCGCACGTCGATGTCCGCGCCCGCCGGCGTCTGGCGGACCTGGTACTCGATGACTTCACGCGCCCGGCCCAGCGGCGACCGAAGGACGTGCGGGTGGACGACGATGCCGCCTTCGTACACGAAGCAGTCATCGGTGCGCCCCTGGATGTCACCGACACGCGCGAATTGCGAGCCGCAGGGGCATGGCTCGTCGAGCAACGTCACCTCGTCGGTGATCTCGTAGCGGATGAGCGGCATGAGCGGGTTGATGAGGTTCGTGAGGAGCACGCGGCTCGCCGTCGCGCCCGGGGCAACGGGACGGTATGCGTCGTCGACTGACTCGACGATCATCATGTCTTCGGCGAGGTGCATGCCGTCAGCGAAGCCGCAGGAGCTGCCGGTCGGCCCGGCCTCGGACGTCCCCCACCAGTTCATCACCGGCACGGCCCAGGCCCGCTGCAGCGCGTCGCGCACATCCTTCACCAGCGGTTCGCTTGTCGACACGATCATCCTGGGGGCGATGACCAAGCGGCCAGCGTCCGCTTCCCGCACGAGCTCGGCGAGCATGGAGGGGTAGCCCGAGAGCACGGTCGGCCGCAGATCATTCAGCGCGCCAACGATCTGCTCGACGGGCATCGTGACCGGGAACCGATGGGTGGGCGTAGCGGGGTTCGTGAACGTCTGCGACACCGCGCTCGTCATGTGCGTTGGCATCTCGGCGGCGACGATCGCCATCGTACGCGATGACTCGAGCGCGCCCGTGCGCATGGCCGCGCGGAGGAGCCAGCGAGTGAAACCGAGGTACACGAGGCTCCAACCCTCCCAGTCCCATGCGAAAACGCCGCGCTTACCGCTCGAACCTCCAGAAGCGACGATGTGGAACTCATCGAACAAGTAGGCGTCGCTGCGCAGATTAGCGAGGTGATGTTCGGCTGCGTCGAGCGTGAGGCGGCTGTCGGTGACGATGGCGTCCCAGTTCGACATGAGGTCGGCCTTGGTCATCACGGGCGGCGAGCGCAGGCCGTCGATGGTTACCTTCGCGGGATCGATGCTGTTCAGGCGCTGCCGGTGCCACGGCGATCGCTCCTTCGCCACGGCGAGCACATCGCGAAGGCGAGCGCGCTGCTCGGCGAGGATCTGCTCGCGCGTCCATTCGAGCCGCTCGAGCTGCGCGCCGAGCCGAGCGAGCGCGTCGGCCACGTGGCGCTGTCGCGTCGCTTCGTATGTGCTCGTGTCCGTGACCATTGTCTGCCTCCATGTTCAGGCGTCCTGATCTGCGTCTTCTCCTGGCGCAGTGAGCAACCCCAGCAGCATCGCGTCGGTGACGCGGACGAAGCCTTCGAGATCGATGGGAGCGCCGGCGAGCAGCATCGCCGCCAGCCCTTCGCGGATCGCCATCGACACGTGTATGATGTCGCGGGGCTCGAGGCCAGCCTGCAGGCGCCCGCCGTCTTGTGCTTCTTCCCACGGCGCGGCGAGGCGGGTCCCTGCGGCCTCGGTAGTCTCGCGCAGCGCAGCGGCGATGCGCTCGTTGCGCGGCGCTTCCGCCCAGAGGCTGAGGAGATTGCGGAACCGATACAGGTACTCAGGATCCGCAAGAGAGCCGTAGAACGTGCGCGTGTAGTTGCGGACGACGTCCTCGATGGTGCCGGCACCGGCGAGCGCCTGATCGATCATGGCGGCGTGCCGCTCGCGGACGTACGTTCCTGCGGCGATGACCATGTCATCCTTGCTGTCGAAGTACTGATACAGGGCGCCGACGCTAAGGCCGGCTTCGTCGGCGATCTCCTGCATGGTCGCCTCGGCGAAGCCCCGGCGGGCGAAGACGCGATAGGCGGCGTCGGTGATCTCTCGGGTGCGGGCTTCGGCGTAGGCGGCAGGCACCTTCGGCATAGTGAACCCCTGTTCAGGATGCCGAATGATAGTTCAGTTTTAGGTGACTGTCAATCCCCTTTTTCAGCGACCCAGGTTGGATCGGAGTTGGCTTGGCTGAGGCTACGGCTCGAACTCGTACTTCGTTGCGGTTTGTGAGAAGCGGTCGGCGTGCTCGATGAAGGCGAAGGCGACGCGCGGCGTGACGATGAAGTAGCCGTCGGCGTCGGGATCCATATCCCAGTCGTACTTCCGGTTGTAGACGTCGACGTAGGCGCCGGTGATGGCGCGCCCCTTCACCGGCTGGGCGACGCCCTCGACGATGACGGCTTCGTCGGCGCGCTCGGTGGTGATGACGCAGTTCGGGTTGGCGGCGAGGTTCCTTGCCTTGAGCGCCGTCGGCGAGCAACTAAAGAGGAACGTGCCATCGAGCCAGACGCCCCAGACGGCCGAGGCGTTGGGACGCCCGGCGGGGTTCACCGTGCTCAGCCAGTAGTTGTGCGCGTCTACGAGGCGCTGCTCCGCCCATGACCACGGCAGCGTGCCCTCGGGCGACGCCGGGACGCCGTAGTTGGACATATTCGGCCGGACGATCCTGGGGGTGGAACGCTGAGCCATGCTTCAGCGGCGCGTGGGGGCGGCGTTCGGGTCGCCGGAGGTGACCGGCAGCGTGATGGGCGGAGGGACGACGCGGCGCGGGTCGCCGAGCGTGACGCCCATGACGACGCCAGCTGCATCGTCGTCGCGGATTAACTCGTAGACGGCCTCCGCGATCTCCTCCGGTGGCAGCATCGGCATGGCGCTGAGGCGCCGTTCCGCCTCCTCGCGCATCGCTCCGCTCAGGTTCTCAAGGCCGCCGGTGACGAGCGGCGTCTTCACGACGGCGGGACAGACGCAGTTGACGCGGATATTCATCTCGTCCTTGAGGTTGATAAGCGCGCGGGTGAGCCCGACGACGCCGTGTTTGGCGGCCGCGTATACCGGGTCGGCCTGGAAACCGAAGAGGCCGGCGAGCGATGCCGTCGAGATGATCACTCCGCCGCCGCGCGCCTTGAGCTTCGGGATCGCCTTCCTCGTCGCTTCGATAACCGCGTTCAGGTCGATGTCCACGGTGCGGCGCCACTGCTCTTCTGAGCAGTCGGGCCAGCGCGGGTTGCCGGTCGTGACGCCGGCGTTGTTGTAGAGGATGTCGAAACCGCCGAAGCGCTCCTCGGCGGCGCGGAACATTCCGTCGATGTCGCCCGACTTCGTAACGTCGGTACGGACGGCGACGGCTTTGCCGCCAGCCTCTTCGACGAGGCGCACGCTCTCCTGCGCCCCATCCTCGTTCCAGTCGGCTATGACGATGGAGACGCCCTCGCGCGCGAGACGCAGCGCCGTTGCGCGGCCGATGCCGGAGCCGGCGCCGGTGATGATGGCGATCTTGCCGTTGAGGTCCATGCTGCGTTCCCTTCCGGGGCAGGCGTCATCGCCAGCCCAGACGGACTGTACTCCAGCGCGGCGTTGAGTTCGAGCGGCTTAGCGGCTGCTGGCGGCGCCCGCCTCGCGCTCGTCGAAGCGCTCGATGACGCTGCGCATCTGACGCATGCGTTCCATGCGGAGCCGCTGCGCCTCAGGGAGCTTCGAGACGTCGATCTCGGCGATGTTGAAGCCGTAGGCCGGGTAGACGGGGATGTCGTCGTCGGCCATCTCCGTCATGCGCTCCTTGCGTGCGAGAGCCGCCTCGACGTAGGGCGCGAGCTCTTCCTGCTTACGGCGCTGGCGGGCCTCCTCCTGCTCCTTGAACTCGGGCATCACTTCGCGCGAGAACAGGTCGAGGTCTTCGCAGATGTCTTCGTGCTTGTTGTTGCCGCCCTGCTGGATGAATACCGTCTGGTCGACGCCGGCGTCGGCGAACTTGCGCAGGTGCTCGCGGAGCTGGGCGGGCGTGCCGATGCCGCCAGCGCCGCCGCCGAGCTGCTCGGTGCCGAGCTCGTCGCGCACGGCGACATAGCGCTCCCAGACGTTGGTGCGTCCGGGCCTGTGCTGGCCGAAGCTGTAGAAGTGCCCGAGCGCGAACTGGAAGAAGCGGAATCCGTCCGTGCCGCGGCGGAGCGCCTCCTGCTCGTCGGGGTGGCAGGAGAAGCTGGTGACCATGGCGATGTTCGGGTTGACGACGTGCGTGACGGGCACGCACTCGCGCTTGAACGTCTCGTAATAGTCCGTGACCCAGTGGCGCGCTTCGGCGGGGTCGATGAAGGCGAAGGTGAGCGCGCCGAGGCCAAGCTGCGCGGCGAGGTGGATCGTGTCGCGGTTGGAGCAAGCGACCCACATGGGCGGGTGCGGCTTCTGTACGGGCTTGGGCACGACGTTGCGCGTGGGCATGGAGAAGAACTCACCCTGGAAGCCCGGGTACGGCGTCATCGCCATCATGTTGGCGACCTGTTCGACGACCTCGCGCCACATCGCGCGGCGCTGGGCGGGGTTGATGCCGAAGCCCTCGAGCTCCATGCGGCTCGCGGACTCGCCGGTGCCGAACTCGACGCGGCCGTTCGAGACGAGGTCGAGCGTGGCGATGCGCTCGGCGATGCGGGCGGGCGGGTTGTAGGCGGGCGGCAGGAGGACGATGCCGTGGCCGAGGCGGATGTTCTTCGTGCGCTGCGACGCGGCAGCGAGGAAGACCTCGGGCGCGGAGGAGTGCGAGTACTCCTCGAGGAAGTGATGCTCGACCTCCCAGGCGAAGTCGATGCCGAGCTCGTCGGCGAGTTCCACCTGGTCGAGCGCGTCCTGGAACAGTTTGAGCTCCTGGCCGTCGTCCCAAGGGCGCGGTAGCTGGTGCTCGTAGAAGATGCCGAATTTCATTCGCCTACTCCCGTCGTTTTCTCACCGTCGTCGTCAGCGTCCGCCAGTCACACCGCCCGAGCGGATCAGCAGGTCTTCCAGCTCCATCTGCCATTCCAACGCGGCGCGACGCTTCTCCGGCGTGTCGGCCAGCTCCTCGTAGATCGCCTGACCCCACTGCAGGTGGCGCTCCTCCTCGAGCAGGATGTGGTCGAGGATGCGCACGGTGGGGGCATCGCACACCTGGTCGGTCATCAGCTTGTGATGGCGGTAGTAGACGACGAGGTGCGTCTTGAGCACGCGGTACAGGCCGACGAGGCGGAGCAGCTGGTCGTCCTGCAGTTGCATGGTCTCGACGAACTTGAGGAACTGCTCATTGGGCGGCTCCGCCTTGTTCGACCAGCGGAGGGTGGGCGGGACATCGACTTCCATCTCGTCGACGACGCGCAGCTCGGGCAGCCGCTGGCCGATCCAAAACGAGTGGATCGAGTCCTCATAGCAGTGCTCGCCGAGCGCGAACTTCACCTTGATCGATGGGCAGGATGACGCCCACCCGCCCTCGGTGGTCATGCAGACGTTTTCGGCGAACTTGTAGTGGATGAGGCGGCGCGCGTTTTCGTCGACACGAAACAGCCCGCCGACCTTGCGCGGATCGACGGCGAGCTCAGGCATGGGGCACGCTCCCGGCCAACCGGGCGAGCGTCGCGTGCACGCGCGCGTCTCGATCGAGCTTGATGCGGCGTTGCTTCGCAGCGTAGGCGCGCGCGCGCTCCTTGGCTGCCTCGAGCCTGTCGGCGGGCACGACGTAGTCGGAGGGATGGATGCAGTCGACCGGGCAGATATTGACGCAGATGCCGCAGTCGATGCAACCATCGGGCTCGACGACGTGGGTGCGGCGGCCAGTCGAGAAGTACTTGATGGTCTCGGTCGGACAGACGCGGCGGCACCAGCCGCAGTTGATGCACTTCGCGAGATCGATCGTGACGACGGCCATGGGAACGCCGTTCTAGCCGCCGAGCGCGAGCGTCCCGCGCTCCATCTCTTCGGCGAAGAAGTCCTTCAACTCCTGGCTCTGCTCGCCGCTGAGGCGTGAGCGGAAGTACTCGGCCATAGCGTGCACGCGCAGCGCCTTCGCCTCTTCCTCGGGGTTGTCCTCGGTCAAGAGCTTCACGAAGTAGTCGCCGATGGCGGTGTGCGTGACCTCGTCGGACCAGTTGTAGTCGTAGCAGTGCGCCATCAACTCATCGCCGATCTTCTCGGCGACGTCGGAGGTCTGCTGGAAGAGCGTGAGCGCGCCACCCTCGAGCGAGACGTTGGTCATCGAGAGGCTTACCACGGGGTCGCGCATGAGCTGCTCGGCCGCGTTCGCGCCGTATGACTGCGTCAGCGGTCCGGAAGGCGCTACGCCCGGAGGCGGCGCGCCGCCGGCGAGCGTGTCCGGGTACTCGCCGATCGCGCCGCCGTACTCCTCGATGAGTCCCTTCGCGAGCGCGGCGTGACGCACCTCGTCCCATGTCTGGCGGGCGATCGCCATGATCAGCGTCGTGGGGACGGGCCAGTCCTGCCACTCGACAACCTTGCGGCTGAAAGCGTCGATGCCGGCGAACTCGGCGGAGGCGATGCCGCTGACGAGCGCCTTCTTGAGCTCAATGTTGTCGGGCTGGTTGCGCACCATCTCGCGCATCGTGAAGAGGTCCTGGTAGAGCGTGTGGTCGCCGATGCGCTCGTCGAGGCTGCGCTTCTCCTCTTCGCCGATCCACATGGCCGGGCGATAAGCGGGCTCGCGGCACGAGGGCGTGTTGCGGACCTTGTCGGCAAAACTGCTCATGAGCACCTCCACGGGGTTGAGCCGTCACAGGTGATCCGACTATACTGAGCGTGATTGGTTTTGTAAAGGGCAAATATTTCAGGAAGGGAAAGAATTTCGTGGCCGACACCACGCCCTCCGTCGAAGAAGCTGCCCTTGATGTGGAGCCCGAGCGCCTCGAGCGCCTGCGCGCCACGGCCGTCGCGTACGGCGAGGCCGTCGGCATCATCGACGCACTGCGTATTGCGGGGTGGTCGAAGGACGGTCTGACGATCCCGCAGTTGCGGCTGCTGTGGACGCTGCGCGATGAAGACGGCCAGCCGGTCGGCGCCCTTGCCGAGCACCTGGGCGTAAACCCCTCGACGATCACGGGGCACGTCGACCGCCTCGTGCGCCAGGGGCTGGTGCGGCGCGAGGAGGATCCCGCGGACCGCCGCATCGTCCGGAACTACCTGACCGAACAGGGCGCGATCACGGTGGGCGCGCTGTTGAAGATCGCGGGCACCTACATGATCAACATCCTCAAGCGGCTCGACGACGATCAACTCGACCGACTCCGCGCGGCGCTCGACGACCTCAACCGCGCGGCCGCAGAAGCGCGCCGCGAGAAGCAGGACGCACCGTAACGCCGCAAACTTCCGCTCCATCTGGACGCCTTCGCGCGTACGCCCTATACATGGGCGCATGACCCTTCCCATCAAGCCGCCGATCGAGCCGATGCTGGCGAAGCTCACGAGCGAGATCCCGGATGCAGATGGCGGATGGATTTACGAGCCGAAGTGGGACGGATTCCGCGCGCTCGTGTTCTTCGACGGCACGGACGCGTACATCCAGAGCCGCGACCTGAAACCGCTGAACCGCTATTTCCCAGAGCTGCAGGCCGGGTTCGAACGGTCCCTCAAGCGGCCGATGGTGCTCGACGGCGAAGTGATCATCGTCGCGGACGGCCGCCTCAATTTCGACGCGCTGCAGATGCGCATCCACCCAGCGGAGTCGCGCGTGCGCAAGCTGGCGGAGGAGACGCCGGCATCGTTCGTTGCGTTTGACCTGCTCGCAGACGGCGATGTTGACCTGCGCAAGACGCCGTTCGGCGAGCGGCGAGAGCGAATGGTCGCGCTGGTCGGTGAGTCGCGCGAGCCGGCGCACGTCACGCCCGCGACCGTCGACCGGGGCGAAGCGCAGCGCTGGTTCGAGACGTTCGAGGGCGCCGGGCTCGACGGCATCATTGCGAAGCGGCTCGACATGCCGTATCTGCCCGGGCAGCGCGCGATGCTGAAGATCAAGCACCTGCGGACGGCGGACTGCGTCATCGGAGGCTTCCGCTGGTACAAGGACTCCGTCGGCAAGGCGGTGGGGTCGCTACTGCTCGGGCTGTACGACGACGGCGGCGTGCTGCATCACGTCGGGCACACGTCGAGCTTCAAGGCCGACGAGAAGCGCGCGCTCGTCGACAAGCTGCGCCCGCACATCACCGATGAGGACGTGGGCTTCGGGCCCGGACGCACGCCGGGTGAGCCGAGCCGCTGGACGGGCAAGAAGGACCTGAGCTGGGTCCGTCTGCGGCCTGAGCTGGTGTGCGAGGTGGCGTTCGACCACCTGCAGGGCGACCGCTTCCGGCACGCGGCGACGTTCCTGCGCTGGCGCACGGACAAGCCGCCGGAGGCCTGCACGTTCGAGCAGATCGAAGAGACGCCAGCCTACGAGTTCCTGAAGATCTTCGAGAAACAGCGGCGCAAATAGCGGCGTTAGTCGCGGCGGCGCTTGCTGGGCTGGACGCGGCGGGGCTCGCCGGGGGCCTTCGGGAACTGCGGCGGGTACGGCGCCTCGCCCTGGCCCTCTCGTTCATGCCTCGCGACCAACTCCAGGAGCGGCTCGAGCGAATGATGGACATCGTCGATAGCAGCTGCGACATCGCCGCGGGCGGCGAAGCGCTGCGGCATCGTCTGCATGGTGAAGGCGGACGGGTCGACATGTGGCACTTCGTCCCAGTCGAGCGGCGCGGAGACGCGCGCGTCCTTCGTGGGACGGACGGAGTACGCCGAGGCGACGGTGCGATCGCGGGCGTTCTGGTTGTAGTCGATAAACACGCCGCGACGCTCTTCCTTCCACCAGGCCGTGGTCGCCACATCGATGCGCCGCTCGACTTCGCGACCGAGGGCGAGTGCGCAGCGCCGGACCTCTGAGAAGCCCCACTTCGGCTGGACGCGCACGTTGATGTGGATGCCGCGCGAGCCCGACGTCTTCGGGTAACCGGTCATCCCGTGCTCGGCGAGGACGTCCCGCACGACCATGGCGACGTCGCGGACCTGCGCGAAGGTGGCCTCGGGCGTAGGGTCGAGGTCGATGCGCAGCTCGTCCGGGTGGTCGACGTCGTCGGCGCGCACGGGCCATGGGTTGAGGTCGATGCAGCCGAGGTTAATCACCCATGCGAGGTCGGCCGGCTCGTCGCAGACCACGAGGTCGGCGCTGCGCCCGCTGGGAAATGTGATGGTGGCCGTATCGATGTGGGGCGGGTGGTTCTTCGGCGCGCGCTTTTGGAAGAAGGGCTCGCCGGTGGCGCCATCGGGGAAGCGCTTCATGACCATGGGACGGCGATAGACGTGGCGGAGCGCGCCATCAGCGACGGCGAGGTAGTAGCGGACGAGGTCGAGCTTGGTGAGGCCGAGCTCGGGGAAGAAGACCTTCTCGGGGTTTGTGACGGTGATCTCGCGACCGCCTGCGTCGACGGTCACGGGCCTGGGCTTTGGCATGAGCTAAGGGTACAAGCCCCTCTGTGCCTAGGCGCCGCCGGCGGCGGCTTCGCTCACGCCGTAGATGTCCATCTGAGAGCGGAACGTCGACACGTCGTGCGAGAAGACGAGGAGGTCGTGCTTCTCGCCGTTACGGTCCATCACGTGGTCGCGGAGCAGCGCCTCCGGCTTGAAGCCGAGCTGCTCGAATGTGGCGATGGCGCCCTTCTGGTCGATCGTCATCTGGGCGACCATCTTCTCGATGCCACGGTCGATGGCCTGGGCGAAGATCGCCTCGGTCAGCGCGCGCCCGAGGCCCTTACCACGCATCTCGTCGGTGATGAGCACGCGCAACTCGCCAACGTGACGTGACCACGGGGCATTGCTCATGTGCAGGCTCGCATAGCCGTACACGCGACCCTCGCGTTCGGCGATGATGGTGACGATACGGCCGGCGTCGATGTTATCGAGCCAGTCAGCGACGACGGCGGGGTTCGTGATGTCGGTACGGAGGAAGAGCAGATCGTGCTCGGAGAGGGCCTGCGTGAAGTTGATGAACGGCTCGACGTATGAGCGGTCGAACAGGCGCAGCGTGATGTCCGAGCCGTCAGTGAGACGCGCGGGGCGCGGGAGCTGGAGTGCGTGTCCGTTGTTCATACCGACCGCACCGAGAGCCACTCGTTCACCTTCGGCCAGAGCCTGACGACGGCATTCATGCCAGCGACGAGACTGACGTGCCCACCCTTCAGCACAACGTCCTCCTTCTCTTCACTGCCGACCAACTGCGTGAGCTGATTCGTCGAGTCGTACGGGGCGATGTGGTCGTGCTGGGCCATCGCGTTCAGCACCGGGCAAGTGATGCGTTGGAGGTCGACGCGCTTTCCGCCGACCTCGAGCGTGCCCTTCATGAGCTTGTTCTCCCACATCAGGTCTTTCGTCGTCTGACGGAAGCATTCGCCCGGGAAGGGGATCTGGTCGCTCGTCCACTTGTTGAAGAGGCGGTAGTGCTTCACGTACTGGTCGTTCCAGAGGTTGTCCCAGAGGCGGACGTAGGCGACGAGCCGGTCGGCGGGCCGGAGCAGCTCGAACGAGCGGTAGATGAGCTCGGGCGGGATGTTGCCGAGCGAGTCGACGACGCGGTCGACGTCGAACCAGCGCTTGTCCATCCACTGGCGGAAGAGCCCCATGCCTTCGAAGTTCACGGGCGTAGCGATCGTCACGAGGTTGGCCATTGGCGCATCCTCGACGAGGCCGCCGTAGATGAGCGAGAGGAGGCCGCCCATGCAGTAGCCGACGAAGGACACATCCTTCTCGCCCGTCTCCTCCTGGATCTTCTCGATGCACTCCGGGATGAAGTCGAGTGTGTAGTCCTCGAGCCGGAGCTTCGCGTCCTCCGGGCGGGGCACGCCCCAATCGATCATGAAGACGTCGTAGCCGTTGCGGAGGAGGAACTCGACGAAGCTCACGCCGGGCGTCAGGTCGAGAATGTACGGCTTGCTGATGAGCGACATGACGAGCACGACGGGGATGCGGTAGACCTCGTCGGACATGGGATGGTAGTGGTAAAGCTGGAGCGTGCCGCGGCGGTAGACGACGTCTTTTGGTGTCATGCCGACATCGGGCTCGTCGCGGCCGAGGAGCACATCGATGCCCCGCACCGAGCGCTGGATGGTGCGCTCGACCTCCTTGCGGACGACGTCGCCGATGTTCCCGGTTTGAGGGGCGGCTTCGGTTGTCATGACTGGATCTCCGAATCTACGGGATCACGCGAGGGCAGTATGCCACCCGAAGCATCGGATTGTCAGCAGCGGCAGATGATGCGCTCGAGCGGCGTCTACGACTTTGCGCCGTTGGCGACGGCGCTCGGCGGGCGCTTCGTCCGCGCCGGCTTCGCCCGCGTCCGCAGCCGCGAAGCGGCCTCAGGAGATGTCGCTGCCATGGCCGCTTCGAGCCGGGCGAGCGTCTCCTCGATGCTCTTCATGCGCTCGCCGAGCGCGACGAGATCGCTGTGCGTCGGGATGTTGAATGCGCCGTAGAGCCGCTCGAGCTGGTCGGCCATCATGCGCTGCACCGTGACCGATGCTTCGACCCAGGTGTTCATGGCCGTGGCGACGGTATCGGTGCCGAGCACGTCCTTGAAGAAGGCGTTCCACTGCCGTTCGGAGTCGGTAAGAAACTGGCGCCAGAGGTCGAGCGGGTTCTGGGTACTGGTCTCTTCGCCGGCCATGTCGATCTCCTTTCGACGCCCTCGCTACCTGCTATCGCCGCGTCCTGCGCGGGCGCGGCTCTTCCGGCTCATCATCGACAGTGCCCGCCTGCGGCTCGAGCCCTTCGATCGTCTTGCGGAGCACCGCCTGGTAGCGGCCGAGGACATCGATCCAGCTGGAGAGGAAGATGTCGCCGGCCTTCGTCAGCGAGTACATCCGCCGCGCGGGACCGGACTCCGACGTGTCCCAGAACGAGGACACGAGCCCTGCCCGCTCGAGCTGCCGGAGCGTGCGGTACACCGTGCCCGAGTCGAACGACGGCAGCCCCGCCTGCTGAAGCTGCTGCGCGAGCTGGTAGCCGTACGCGTTCCAGTTGCGGAGGAACGCCAGCAGCGTCGTCGTCAGGAGGTCGCCGTGGAGCCGGAACGGGCTTGCGCCGTCCGGCTCGCCGCCGTCCTTTTGCTTCGCCATGCTACACCTCGCTCTCCCGAGCCGCGCTCTCGTTTATGTCAACTTTATCGGTCGAGGAACCGTGTGTCTTACCCGAAGGGCTTGACAGCAGCCTGCGACTATCTGTATTTTGCACATATCAGCACGGCGGCGCAAGCCTCCCCACCATACACCACCTCAAGGAGGAACGACGAACCATGGCCAGAACCACCGCAATCGACAAGTACTTCGAGGCGCTCACCGAGAGCTACGACGCGATCATCGACGCGATCAAGGCCGGCAACGAGCGCGGCTACCGCATCTCGACGAACCTGCTCACCGAGGCGCAGCGCGGCCAACGCGAGGCGATCGAACTGGGCAAGAAGTTCGCGGAGGATCCGACCGACATCGGCGGTTTCTACCGCGCGCTGATGGAGTCGACGACGAGGGCGCAGGGCCGCGCGCTGGAGCTGGCTCGCCAGATGTTCGACGAGCTGAGCGAGTCGCGCACGGACACGCGCGACGCGATCGAGAAGGTCGTGAAGGCGCAGCGGACCGCGGGCGAGGCCGCGGTCGAAGCGGCGCGCGACGTTGCGAGCACGACGGCCGACCGCGTGCGCACGGGCGTGAGCCGCGTGACGTCGCGTGCAGCGGGCCGCGCGGAGGAAGCCGCCGAGGAGGCGAAGGAGGCCGCGGCGAAGACGCGAAAGACGGCGGCCGCCGCAGCGAGCAACGCGGCGACCGAGTAGACTGTCAGTAACAGGCGCTCGCAGAACGGGGCGGAGGTGTTCCTCCGCCCCGTTCTCCTTTGCGTCGAGTCTGGTGAATTAGGCGCCCGCCAGCAGCTTGCCGAGCGTATGGTAGACGTCGGGGTTGAACGCCATGCCGATGTGGGTGGCCGTCACCTCGCGATTGAGGTCGGCCTCCTCCTCCATGCAGGAGCGCCAGTCGACGACGCCGTCGACTTTGGAGTAGATCGCGCGACGCTCGAAGTCGTCGGGCGGCTCCTCGTCCCGAAGGGAACGCACGAACGTGCAATCGCATTGGGGCGTGAAGCAGCCGTCGTCGACCTCGCGGCGGCGCCGGCGGGCGCCGACGATATTCGACCGCACGAGGTTGGCGGCGGACAGGACAACCGGGTGCGCGCGCACGGCGCGGAACGGCGATCCCATGGTGATGACCTGCTTCACGAGCGCCGGCACGCGATGTCCGGCTGCGCGCGCGAGCATGCCGCCGAGGCTGTGGCCGATCAATGTCACGGGTTGCTTCGTCTCGAGGTGCGCCTGCTCGATCGTGTAGATGAGACGCTGGGTGAGGAGCTCGGGGCAGTCGACGTTGCGGCCGATGCCGGAGAAGTACGGCCGGTAACCGACGCGGCGCAGCCAGAGGTGCAACTCGGTCAGGTAGCGGTCGCTGCCGAGGAACCCGGGCACGACGACGACGGGCTCGCCGTGGCCCCGCGGCACGCCGAAGCCGTAGTAGACGGGAGAGATACGGAGGGCGATCCAGTCGAGCGGAAAGAGTGCCTCGAGCCAGATGGGCCGGCTCGTGGGATGGTAACCGGCGGTGTCCGGTACAGCCGTCCTTGTTACCAAGCATCCCCCTTCCAGGCGCAACCGCGCCCATCATCCCGCCGCCTAAAGAATATAATCAACAGGGCTGTCAAGGCATTACGGCGGACAAGAGCGATCTTGGCCCGGCCACAAGTTGAGAGAGAAACTGGGCGTCACGAGCAAGATCGGAAGGGTTCCGTAAGACGACGAGCCTGCTCGATCCCCTGGAGGCGTTCCATGGCGGCATCCGTGCCCGGCACGCTCGTATACGTCGATCAGTCCGAGGTTCGCGCGGGGAAGATCGATGAAGCGCGCGCGGCCGCCCGCGAGTTGACGGAATTCGTGCGGCTGAACGAGCCGCACATCCTCAGCTATAGCATCTACTTCAGCGACGACGGGACGAGGATGTTCGTCGTGCACGCGCATCGCGACGCGGCCTCGCTGGACTTTCACCTGGCGGTGGCGGGACCGCAGTTCAAGCGCTTCGCAGACCTGCTGCATCTGCTGCGCATCGACGTTTACGGCACACCGAGTGACGAGGCAGTGAGCCAGATGCACCAGAAGTCGGAGATGCTCGGCGGGACGGCGCCGGTGTGTGTCCACGAGTTGGAGGCGGGGTTCGCGCGGCTCTCTGCGGCGAGCGCCGCAGATTAGGCAGGCGGATGGCCAAAGACCGGGGAGTTTTCGCACGCCGTTAACGGCGTGGCTTGCCCCGAGGGCGTATAATCGCAGGTGACCGGCTGGGCGGCCGGGACCCCGGAGGACCCTCGGATGACCGCGAAGCACCTGCCGCGGCGCATGAGCGCCGAAGATGCGTGGTTCCTCTACTTTGAGAAGCCACATGCGCCGCTGCACATCGGCTCGGTGGGCATCTACGAGGGGACGATCGACTTCGAGCGGATGTATGCCAGCCTCGACGCGCGCATGCACCTGATCCCGCGTTACCGGCAGAAGGCTGTCATCCCGCCGTTCTACGCCGCGCATCCCACCTGGGAGGATGACCCGCGCTTCTCGCTCGACCGGCATCTGAGGCTGGTGACACTGGACCCGCCCGGCAGCGAGGAGCAACTGGCGGAGGTTTCGAGCGCGATCTTCGCGGAGATGCTGCCGCGCGATCGGCCGCTCTGGGACATCACGATGGTCCACGGCCTGGAGGGCGACCGGACGGCGCTGGTCAGCCGCGTGCACCACTGTCTCGTCGACGGCGTCTCGGGCATCGAGCTGCTGCTCGCGGTGCTCGACCTCGTGCCGAACCCCGAGCCGACGCCACCGCCGGCCGAACCGTGGCAGCCAAAAGCGCCGCCGGATCCGCTGACGGCGCTCGCCGATGCGTGGTTCGAGCAGCTCGACACGGGGCTGCGCGCGTGGACGGAATGGGAGCGGTCAATGCTCGACCCGCAGGGCCAGGTGCGCCGGATGACCGAGCTGGCGCGCGCATTCGAGCAGACGCTGCCAAACCTGGTCAGGCGCGCGACGCCCACGCCGTGGAACAAGCCGGTCGGCGGCGAGCGCCGCGTGGCATGGACCGAGGCGCCGTTCCAGGAGGTGCGCGGCATCCGCAGCGCCCTTGGCGGGACGGTGAACGACGTGATGCTCACACTGATCGGGGGCGCGCTGGGGCGGTACCTGCGGTCGCACGGCGGCTCGACGCACGCGCATTCGCTGCGCTTCATGATCCCTGTGAACGTGCGCTCCGAGAGCGAGCAGGGCGCGCTGGGCAACCGGGTGTCGATGATGCTGCCGGAGGTTCCGGTCGACATCGTCAATGCGACGCAGCGGCTCGAGGCCGTGCGCGAGCAGATGGAGGAGCTGAAGTCGCGCGGGCAGGCGGACGCGTTCGAGCAGTTGTCGCGGCTATCGCGGAACCTGCCGGCGATGTTCCACGCGCTCGCGGGCATGGGCGGCGTGCCGCGCGGCACGATCAACCTCGTCTGCACGAACGTGCCGGGGCCGCTCATCCCGCTGTATGCGGTGGGCCACCGGATGCTGGCGCACTACCCGCTGGTGCCGCTCGCCGGCGATCTCGGCCTGGGCGTCGGGATCACCAGCTATGACCGCTCGCTCTACGTCGGGTTCATGTCGGATCCCTCGTCGATCGATGACGTGCACGTGATCAGCGGGTACTTCGACGACGAGTTCCGCGCGCTGAAGAAGCTTGCGGGCGTCGAAGCGAGCAACGTGCCGGACTTCGCGCCGTCACGCAGCGTGAACGGCAACGGCAAGCAGGCGGAACCGGCCGCAGCGGCGGCCGTCGCTGCGCAGTAGCTTAACGGTCAGTCAGTCGTTAAAGCCGTCGACGTCGTGCGACATGATGAGCATGTCGTGGGTGCGGCCTTCGTGGTCGATGACGTAATCGGCGAGCAAGGCCTCGGGGCGGAAGCCCATGCGCTCGAACGTGGCGCGCGCCCCCTTCTGATCGGACGTCATCTGGGCGGTGATCTTCTTGAGGCCAATCTGCTTGGCGATGGAGAAGATCTCCTCGACGAGGCGCACGCCGAGGCGGATGCCACGGTACTCGTTGCCGACATTCGTACGGATCTCGCCGACGTGGCGAGTCCAAAGCACTTCGTTGTGGTGGACGCTGGCGTAGCCGGCCATTTTGTCACCGTCGTACGCGAGGACGGTGATGGTGCGGCCTGCCTGGATGTTTGCGAGCCAGGTGTCGACGACGGCGGGGTCAGTGATGTCCATGCGGAGGAAGAGGTGGTCCTCGCGGGGCAGGCCGCGGGCGAACTCGATGACGTCGTCGCGGTGCTCAGGGCCCATGAGCTGGAACGAGAAGGCCCGCCCGTTCGCGAGCCGGACCTCGCGCGGGTACATGCGCTTGTAGCTGGCCGGCTGAACGTCAGTGGTCATGGCGCCCCCTGCATGGCGTTGTGTTCACCCGGCCGATCGTATCACAGCTTTTGGCGCACGTCATCGTTATGACCACGAACGCGTTGCCATGCCGCCCAGCTCGTTGATGTCGCCGGGGTAGCCGCCGCCGGCGATGCCGGCCTTTACGATGGTGACAGCCCAGCGCCGGAGGATGTCGATCAGCGGCGTGAAATCCGCGCCGATGGCTTCGACGATGTTGACCTCCATGGCGTCGGTGTCGTTCTCGATCTCGTCGCGCAGGCGCCGGCCCTCCTCCGAGAGCGCATCCCCCTCGACCCATCCCTTCCGCCGCATGCCTTCGAGGGCGGCATCCATCTCCTCGTCGGTGTAGCCGCGGGTGCGCGAATAGGTCTTGAGCGGAATGTGGCGGCGCAGCTCCTCCATGAGCTGGATCTCGACAGGCGCGATGCCGGCGCGCGTCCAGACGGCGATGTGGCTGTCGCCGCGGTGCTCGCGCACCATGTCGCAGCAGCGCCAGAGCTGTCCGAGCGGCTCGTCGGGCCAGGGGAGCGACTTGAGGCCGCTGAAGATGGGATGGCCGGCGTGGTGCGCCACCTCGAGGCCGCGCTGGAGCCGCTCGACTGCCCGGCGGATGTGTGCCTCGTCGGGCTGGACGAGCAGGCGCCGGAGCGATGCAGTTGCGCCGTCGTAGCGTGCGCGGAGCACGGACGCGCGATCGGTGACGGCCCAGCCGGCCGCGACTGCGGGGACGACGACGTTGGGGCTGAAGACGCCGAACGTGGCTGCGACGGTCCAGCCGTCGAGCTGGCCCATGGACGCACTGCGGCTGCAGAAGTAGCCGCTCGCACCGTTCATGCCGAGGGCGCGGTATCGCTCGTGCGCCTCGGGCGCGAAGTAGACGTTGGCGCCGATGGGTTCGCAGACGTCTCGGAGCCTGCGGGTGCGTTCGTCCATGATCCACCTCCGTGCGCGCCAGCGTACGCCCGGCGCCACCGTGGCGCTACACGGTAGAGGCACGTACATTCGCTACAGATTCGGACGTGACGGGAGGAGCGCAGCATGATCGACCGACCGCCGATGGACCGGCTGGACGCGTGGAACGAGCGCATCGCGAGCGTCATTGGTGGCGCCATCCCGATGAGGTTCGAGCACGTGTCGCCGGAGCGCGTGGTGATGACGATGGAGGTCGATGCGCGCGTCCACCAGCCGATGGGGATCCTGCACGGCGGGGCGTCGCTGGTGCTGGCCGAGAGCGCGGCGTCGGTGGGAGCGGCCGTCAATTGCCCGGAGGGGATGGTTGCGGTGGGGCAGGAGATCAACGCGAACCACCTGCGCTCCAAGCGCGACGGCACGGTGCGGGCGGAGGCACGGCCGCTGCACATCGGCAGAACAACGCAGGTGTGGTCGATCGAGATCCGGGACGAAGAGGAACGGCTCGTCTGCATATCGCGCTGCACGCTCGCGGTGGTGCCGGTGCGCTCGGGCGCGGGCGACCGCGGCGCACGCGCTGACGCTTAAGCTACATTCATCCTCGATGCGCTACGGCCACCACAGCTCCTTTGCGGCTCGCTTCAGGTCGTCGCGGTGATCCGGATGGGCGACGCGGATAAGCTCCTCGGCGCGCTGGCGGTGGTTCTTTCCCCAGAGGCGCGCGACGCCATATTCGGTGATCACGTAATCGGCGTAGAAGCGCGGCACGGTGATCAGCGAGCCGGCATCCATTTGCGGCACGATCTTCGAGACGGCGCCGCCCATCGCAGTCGATGCGATGAGCGTGATGGCGCGACCGCGCGGCGAGAAGGCGCCGGAAAGGTGCATCTCGGGCTGACCGCCGGTGCCGTTGATGATGCGCCCACCGAAGACGCTCTCGGAGTTGATCTGGCCGAGGAGGTCGACGGTGATGGCATTGTTGATCGAGACGAACTGATCAAACTTCGTGAGCGTGCGGGGGTGCAGCACGTATTCGGGGTCGTACAGCTCGAAGTGCGGGTTGCCGTCGATGATGTCGAGGTCGTTCGGGTCGCAGCCGGTCCACGCCGCCGCGACGCTCTTGCCTGTGTGGATCTCCTTCCGCTTGCCGGTGACGATGCCATCGCGCCACATGCGCGCGAGCCCAGGCCAGCCGAGCTCGGTGTGGATGCCGAGATCCTTCTTGCCGTCGAAGGCGCCGAGACGCGCCATGCCGCGTGAGGGCTCGCCGGTACCGATCTGGATGGTGTCGCCATCCTGGATGAGCTCGCGGAGGTAGCCAGCGATGGCGTCGGCCTCCGGTGGAGGCGGCGCGAGCCCCAGCACCCTGCGCGCGTCATCGGGCGAGACGGCCGCCATGACGCCGGCGATGGAGGCGAGGACGCGCAGGTCGGGGAGCTCGTTTCCAAGCTGCTTCCATCCCTCGCGCCGGGCGGGATCCTGGATGGCGTCGGTTACGGCGTCGAACTCCGCGCGGCCGAACGGCGGCAGCTTCAGTTCGACGAAGTGATCGATCTCGGAGACGTGGATGTAGACGTCGCCGTGGACCTGATTGAGCGTGTCGTTGACTTCGGCGATGACCGTGCGGGCGCGGCGCGCGTAGGAGCGTTGCACCCAGTGATGGACGCCGAAGTGGCAGAAGCCGGCACGGTTCGGGGGCGAGACGGTGCAGAAGATGACGTCGGGCACGTGGACGTCCTCGCGGCCCTGGTCGTAGGCCTTCATGCCGAGCGAGAAGAGGTTCGGGAGGTACGTCCCGCGCTTCTCGTCCGTGACGAAGCGCGCGAAGTCGCCGATGTACAGCTCGAATTCCACCTTCAAGATCGACTCGTCGGGCATGCGCAGCCACCCCGGGTCGCTGGCGGGGGCGAGCAGGCGGATCGTGACGTCGCGAAGCTCGTCCTTGCGGGCCGCGAGCGCCGGTGGCAGCGACAGCGGCGGGAAGATGGAGAAGACTACGGTGTCGCCCGACTTCACTGCCTTCACCGCTTCCGCGGGGGTCGTCAGCCGCTGCTGGTAGAGCTCCTGCCAGTCCAATTCACACTCCTCCTGCGTCACGCGCGCCGATGCCGCCGATTATGGCCGAGTGGCGCGGTTCAAGCCACGGCTCTGTGTGTGAGGAGGGGTGAACGTGCGCGCTACTTCGCGGAAGGAGGGGGTGAAGTGCCGCGCCCGACGCGGATGAGGCCTTCCTGCGCCACGGACGCGACGCGCGTGCCGTCGAGTCGATACACCTGGCCGAGAATGAGCGCGCGCGCGGAGTGGGCCGCGGGGCTCTCGCTCGTGTAGAGCAACCAGTCGTCAAAGCGCGGCGGGTAATGAAACCAGATTGCGTGGTCGAGGCTGGCGGACGCGCCCATCTGCGCCGGGTCGCGACTGATGTTGTGCGGCATGCGCGCGGTGGCGATGACGCCGCGGTCGCTTGCGTAGGTGAGCAGCGCGGCGTGGATGACCTCGCGGTCCGGGAACGTGCCGCGCACGCGCATCCAGACGCGTCGCCTCGGCATGCCATCGGGCCAGTCGGTTCCCCAGGGGTCGACGGAGCGCAGCTCGATGGGGTTGTCCGTCCACCAGCGACGGTGCTGGTGGTCTGCGTCGTGGTGGTCGGGCCGGACGAACTCCCACGCGGGCAGACCCTCCGGCCCGGGGAGGTCGGGCATCGGCTGCTGGTGCGTGATGCCTTCTTCCGGCTTCGCGAAGCTGCTGGCGAGACTGAAGATCGCTTCTCCGGCCTGGTACGCGACGACGTCGCGGGTCGTGAAGGTGCGACCGTCGCGGATGCGGTAGACGACGTAGCGGATCGGCACGTCGTAGCGACCGGGGCGCAGGAAGTACGCGTGCAGCGAGTGAAGCGAGCCCTCGTCGACGGTTTCGTAGGCGGCGACGACGGCCTGTGCGGCAACGAGGCCGCCGAAGAGGCGGCGCTCACCCTCTCCAGGGTCGCCGAGGAAGAGATCGCGGTCGAGGCGGTCGAGGTTGAATAGCTCGACGAGCTTGTCGAGCCGGCGCTGCGCCGCGCCGTCCACGCGATCGTCGCTCATTCGGGAGGCCTCACACCCAGCTCGGCGAGTTGGGCGGCGAGCGAGTGCCCGAGTTCGATGCGGAAGTGGAGGGCGTGCATGCCTGCGTCGCGCGCGGCCTCGACGTTGCGCTCGGCATCGTCGATGAACACGCAGGCGGAGGGCGGCAGTCCGAGACGTTCGGCAGCGAGCTGGTAGATGCGGCGGTCGGGCTTCGCCATGCCGACATCGGCCGAGCAGATGATGTCGTCGAAGAGATGGTCGATGCGATGGACGTTGCAGATGCGGTGCATGAGCGTGTTGTCGGCGTTGCTGAGGACGGCGGTGCGATAGGGCGGGCGCAGACGCTCGATGAGGGCGATGTTCTCGTCGATGAGGCGCTGCTCGTTGCGCCACTCGACGTGCAGCGGGGGCAAGGGGCGACCGGCCTCGGACTCGAGAAGCGAGTGCGCCTCCTGCAGCCAGACCTCGCGGTCGCCGACGCCGACCTCGAGCTTGCGCCAGGTCTCCGTGGTGTACAGCGTCTCGGCGAGCGCGCGCTCCCGGAGGCCGTGGCGCCGCTCGAGCTCTCGCGTGAACTCGAAGCGCATGTCGAGGAGGACGCCGCCGTAATCGAAGATTAGGCCCTGGATGGTCAAATGACGCTCCGATGAGTTTGCAGACCGCGATCATTCTGGCAAACGCGGGCCTTAGCCGCGAAGGCCCTCAGCCCTGCTGGTAGCGGTTGGCGATGGGGAGGCGGCGGTCGCGGCCGAAGGCGCGCGGGGTGATCTTGATGCCGGGCGGCGACTGGCGCCGCTTGTACTCGTTGCGGTCGACCATGCGGACGACGCGCTGCACTGTGGCCTCGTCGAATCCCATGGCGACAATCTCGTCGACGCTGCGATCGTCTTCGACGTAGGCGCGGAGAATGGGGTCGAGCACGGGGTACGGCGGCAGCGTGTCGGTATCGAGCTGGCCCGGGCGGAGCTCCGCGCTGGGCGGCTTGTCGATGACGGCCTGCGGGATGATCTCGCGGCCGGCGGCGCGGTTCTTGTAGCGGGCGAGCTCGTAGACCAGCGTCTTGGGCACGTCCTTGATCACGGCGAAACCGCCGGCCATGTCGCCGTAGAGCGTCGAGTAGCCGGTCGCCAGCTCGCTTTTGTTGCCAGTGGTGAGGACGAGCGAGCCGAACTTGTTGGAGAGCGACATGAGGATGTTGCCGCGGATGCGCGCCTGGAGGTTCTCTTCGGCCACGCCGAACTGCGTATCGGCGAAGGCGGGCGCCAGCATGTCGAGCGAGGCGGCGAACGCCTCCTCGATGGGGATGGTCATAAAGCGGATGCCGAGCCGCTTCGCGAGCTCGTGGGCGTCGGTCTTGCTGCCCTCCGAGGAGAAGCGCGACGGCATCGAGACGCCGGTGACGTTTTCCGGCCCGAGCGCGTCGACGGCGATGGCGGCGACGACGGACGAGTCGATGCCGCCGGAGAGGCCGATGTGCGCCGTGTTGTTTCCGGTCTTGGCGAAGTAGTCTTTCACGCCGAGCACAAGCGCGTGCCAGACCTCCTCCGCTGGATCGAGCAGCGGCGCGATTGCGGCGGTGATCGCGGGCTTTTCGGGGACGACGGGGACGTCCGACACGTTGATGCGGTGCACGCGATCGGCACGCTGGACGTCGAGGCGGTCCTTGCGGCGGCGGGCATCGTGCAGCCGTGACTGGAAGACGCCCTCGACGTCGATGTCGCAGACGACAAGGTCCTCGCGAAACATCGCGCCGCGGGCGAGGAGCTGGCCTCGCTCGTCGTAGATGACGGAGTGGCCGTCGAACACGAGCTCGTCCTGGCCGCCGACGAGGTTCACGTAGCAGACGACGACCGCGTAGTCGCTGGCGCGCGTGGCGATCATATCCTCGCGGAAGCCGCCCTTGCCACGGTGGTACGGGGAGCCATTGATGTTGATGATGACCTCCGCGCCGGCGAGGGCCTGGTCGCGCGGCGGGCCGGTCGGATACCAGATGTCCTCGCAGACATTGACGCCGACGTCGACGCCGGCGATGACGAAGATCGGCGCCCCGGAGCCCTCCTGGAAGTAGCGGTTTTCGTCGAAGACGCCGTAGTTAGGGAGAAAGTGCTTGTGGTAGCGGCCGACCACGCGGCCGTCGTGGATGACGGCGGCAGCGTTGTAGATCTCGCCGTCGCGATCGGCGTCGACGAAGCCGACGACCAAGGTGATGCCCCGAGTGGCGGCCGCGACCTCCTCGAGGGCAGCCAGGTTGTCGGCCACGAAGGAGCGGCGGAGGAGGAGGTCCTCAGGCGGGTAGCCGGTGATGGCCAGTTCGGGGAAGGCGACGATATCGGCGGCGAGGTCGCGGGCGCGTCCCGTCCACTCGATGATGCGGGCGGCGTTGCCGCGCAAGTCCCCGACGGCGAGGTCTACCTGGGCCAGCGCGACTCGCAGCGTCCGCATGCGGGGCTCCTCCTGCCCCATTATCGGCCAAATTGAAACGCCCAAGGAAGCTGAAGCGCCCGTAATGCCTCCCGAGCCGGCCCGTTGTAGTTGACAGGGGTGGAGGCAGACGTAGAACGCCCCGCGACGGGCGAGGAGGCAGGCTTGACCGCATCGACCCTCTCACCGCAACCGACCACGCACATGGAGGCGCTCCGCATCGCTGACCTCGGCCTCGAGCCGGGCGTCGTCCGCGACCTGGCGATGAAGTTCCTCTTCTACCGGGGCCGGATGACGCGCTCCGAACTCGCCGACGAGCTGCGGCTATCAGCGAACGTCGTCGAGGAGCTGCTGCAGTCGCTCTCGCAGGACGAGCTGGCGTCGGTGCTCGGTGGGACGACGGGCGGGCCAAACGGCTACGTCTACATGCTCACCCAAAAGGGGCTCGACCGGGCGGAGCAGGCGATCCAGCGCAGCGGTTACGTCGGGCCGGCGCCGGTGTCGCTGCGGGCGTACATCGCGCAGATGGAGTCGCAGAGCGTACGCAACGAGGCGATCACGCGCGAGCAGATCGCGCGGGCACTGGCGCCGCTGGTGCTTTCGGAACGGACGATGACGCGCGTCGGGCGTGCCGCCGCCTCGCGGAAGCCGACGCTCGTGTACGGGAAGTCGGGCAACGGGAAGACGACGGTCGTGCGATCGCTGGCAAGCGTCGTGGGCGGCACGATCCGCATCCCCTTCGCGATCGAAATCGGCGGGCACATCGTGCACCTGTTCGACCCGTCGAAGCACGTGCTGGCCGAGGACGACGAAGAGCGCGCGATCGAGGGGACGCTGCTCAAGTCGCGCGCGGACAAACGGTGGGTGACGATCCACCGGCCGATCATCTGGGCGGGCGGCGAGCTGACACGGCACAGCCTGGAGCTGGTGTACGACGAGCAGACCAAGGTGTATGAGGCGCCGCTGCAGTTGAAGGCTAACGGCGGCACGCTGATCATCGACGACTTCGGGCGGCAGCAGATGCCGGCGGTGCAACTCCTCAACCGTTGGATCGTGCCGCTGGAGGGCGGGAACGACCACTTGACGATGCACACGGGCCAGACGATCGAGGTGCCGTTCGACGTGCTGGTGCTCTTTTCGACGAACCTCTCGCCGCACGATCTCGCAGACGAGGCGTTCCTGCGGCGCATCCGCTACAAGATCGAGGTCCCGAACCCGACCGAGGACGAGTTCCGCGCGATCTTCCGGCGCGAGTGCGACATGCGGTCGATCGCGGCGAGCGAAGACGCGGTCTCGCACCTGCTCACGCGCTGGTACTCGCCACACGGCCGAGAGCTGCGCGGCTGCCACCCGCGCGACATTGTCGAGGCGATTGTGGACGCGGCGATGTACGACAGCCAGCACCCTGAGCTAACGCCCGAGGTCATCGATGAGGTGTGCGCGACGTACTTCCTCGAGCCTGGGCTGGCGCCGGACTAAGAACGTCCCGGCATCGCAGCGAAACGCGCAGGACGGCTGGCGATGCGTGCCAGCCGTCCTGCTATGCTGATTGAGCATTGTGAACGCATCCACAAGCCCCGCGGCAACCTCGATCCGGGCGCCCGTCTCCGAACCTGCGATTCGTCTTGAAGGCGTCAGCTACGCGTATCGAGACCGCGTAGCGCTCGACGGCATCACGCTGGATGTGCCGCGGGGCAGCGTCTTCGGCCTGCTCGGGCCGAACGGATCCGGGAAGAGCACGCTCATCTCGCTGTTGATCGGGCGGCGCGAGCCGGACGCGGGGTCGATTTCGGTGCTAGGGGCGCCGCTCACGCCGTCCCTGCGCTCGCGCGTCGGCGTCGTCTTCCAGGAGCCGTCCCTCGACCCGCTGATGACGGTGGCCGAGACGATGGCGCTACAGGCATGGCTGTTCAACCTCGCGAGCGAGACGGTGAGGCGTGACACGGCGGCGCTGCTCGAGCGCGTCGGCCTCAGCGAGCGCGCAACGGCGCAGACTTCGACGCTGTCGGGCGGGATGAAGCGCCGCCTCGAGCTTGCTCGGGCGCTGCTCACCCGGCCGGACGTGCTGTTGCTCGACGAGCCGACGCTGGCGCTCGATCCGGACTCGAAACAAGCGATCTGGCAGCACCTGCTCGAGGCGAACACGGCGGGATGCACCCTGCTGCTGGCTACGAACGACGTCGCCGAGGCGGAACGCTACTGCAGCCAGGTCGTGCTGCTCGACGCCGGGCGGATCGTGGCCCAGGGCACGCCGGCGGATCTGAAGCGGGACTTACGCGACGACGCGGTACGCATCGAGTGGCGCGGCGACCCGTCAGGGCTCGTGCCGGCGCTGGAAGCGGAGCCGGGGGTCGGGCATGTGCGGCTTGCGGCGCGGACGACGCATGTCACGGTGGACGACGCCAGCCGTTTCCTGGCGCGCCTGTTCGAGAGGTGGGGAGACGAGGTGCACGGCGTGCATATCGAGCGGTCGACGCTTGAGGACGTGTACTTCCAGCTGGTCGGGCACGGCATCGCGGACGTCGAGGAGGCGGAACGATCGTGATAGCGGCGGCGGAAGCGATGGGCGCGCTGCTCGTCCGCGACCTGCGGGCGTTCCTGCGGTCGCGCTCGCAGCTCTACTCCTCGGTGCTGTTCCCTCTCATGTTGCTGGCGATCCTCGGCACGGGCGTGTCCGAGGGACTCGACCCGGAGAATATCGACGATTACGTGACGTTCCTGACGCCGGGTATGATCGTGATGACGGCGGTGTTCTCGTCGACGTTTTCGAGCGCGTCGTACTACCACGACCGCGACTCCGGGATCCTCAAGGTGTTCCTCGCATCTCCGCATTCTCCGCCCGTCATCCTGCTCGGGAAGACGCTGAGCGCCGTCGTGATCGGTATGGCGCAGGCGGTGCTTGTGCTGGCCGTCGCCATCGTGATTCCGGCGATCAACTTTGAGTGGCAGTACGGCGTCCTGCGGAGTCTCGCGCTGGCCGGGTTCGCCATCGTGACGTTGAACCTCTTCCTCTCGGGGCTCGGGCAGCTGCTGGCGCAGCGCATCCGGACGATGCAGGGATTTCACCTCGTGATGAACCTGGTGCTCTTCCCGGCGCTGTTCCTCTCGGGCGCGTTCTTCCCGCTCGGCGACCTGCCGGTCTGGCTGCGCGTGCTCGGCGCGGTGAACCCGCTCTCATACGCCGTCGACCTGCTGCAGCTCGCGCTGTATGCGCCGGACAGCGATGGTTACTTCGGCGTAGCCGTTGACGTGATCGTGCTAACGGCGCTCGCCGGGGCGGCGTTCTCGTTTGCGGCGAACCGGCCGGTGCGTCCCGAGGCGGCGTGATGCGCCTGCTCCGCTCGCCGGTTGTCGCCGTCGCAGTTGTGCTGACCCTCTTCGGTGTCTCTGTCTCAGCGTGCGGCAGTGACAAGGAAAGCGACGAAGAGTTCCCTGAGGTGGTCAGCCTCGGCAAAGGCGAGATTTTCCCGGCGATCCTGAACTCTTCGCTTACGCTGGGGCCCAACAGGCTTGTGCTCAGCCTCACGGACAGCGAGGACGAGTTCGTGCCGAACGCGGAGGTGCACCTGCGCTTCTACTCGCTCAAAGGCGACGAGCCGGAGCTGCGGTTCGAGAGCGACGCGCGGTTCATCCCGGTGGAGCTTTCCTACATCGACGAGCAGGCGCCAACGCCGGAGCCGACGCGGGCCGGCAGCAGTGGCGCCTACGTGGCCAACGTCGAGTTCGACGCGACCGGCGCGTGGGGGGTGCGCGTGGAGGCGACCGTTGAGGGCGCACGCCACGAAGCGCCGTTCCGCTTTGACGTGCGCGAGCGGAGCGAGGAACCGATGATCGGCGAGCAGGCGCCGCCCAGCCTGCAGCCGACGATCGCGAGCGTGGCCGCCGTCGAGGAGATCGACTCGTCGTTCCCGCCGCGGCCGCACATGCACGACATCACCATCGCCGACGCGCTCGCGACGGGGAAGCCGCTCGTCATCGCGTTCGCGACGCCCGGTTACTGCACGATGCGGCTGTGCGCACCCGTGATGGACACGGTGATGGACCCGCTGTACGCCAAGTACGGGGAGCAGGCGCATTTCATCCACGTCGAGCCGTACGTGCTGGCGGACCTGCGCGCTGGTTTTATGTTCAATCCGGTGCCGGCGACGCGCGAGTGGGGCATCGGGACGGAGCCGTGGGTGTTCGTCGTCGGGCGCGATGGCACCGTCCTGGCCAAATTCGAGGGCGTGATGGCGGCGGACGAGGTGGAGGCGACACTGCAGGAGGCGCTGTCGGGTCAGGCGCCCTCTGCAGCTTCCTGAAGCGGCCGGCGCACCGACTTTGTGACGCTGGATTCAAACGAACCGTGTGGTTACCATGCCCGCGGCCCTCGGGGTCGGCGTTCCGAGCGCTTCGATTCAGGTGAGGATATGGAGTACGTACAGACCGTCCTGGTGCGCATCGCAGCTGACAAGCTGACGGACGCGACCGGTCCCGACGGGGTGATCAACGCCCTCGAGGCGCACCGCTCGGACATCCGGCGCCGGACCGGCTTCCTGCGGATGCAGATTACGCGCTCGGTCGAGGAGGGCGGCGACGTGCTACTCTCGGTCGAGACGCGCTGGCGCGACGAGGAGTCGCTGGCCAACTACCAGACATCCGTCCCGAACGCAGCCAGCATCATCCGCGAGCACGGGGATGAAGTCGTCGCCGACAGCCTCCAGGTACGCCGGATGGAGGCGCTGGAGTCGGAGGTCGAGGAGTCGAAGCGCGGCGTCGTCTACGAGCGCTTTGCCATCGCCGCGCTGGTGCCGCTGGGCATCGTCGGCTTCGGGTTCGCCGTCATCTACAGCCTCTCGCGTATTTACCTCGAGATCGGCAACGAGTGGGCGACGGTCGTGGCAGCGATCGTCGCGCTGACGATCCTGCTCGGCGCGTGGTACTTCGCAGCGAACCCTGGAGCGATGCGGATCCAGCTTCCGGCCGTGGGGCTGACGGCCGCGGCGCTGCTGCTCGCGGGCGGCGTCTATGCCCAGGTGAACTACGAGGCGGAGGTGCACGAGGTCGTGGACGGCGAGCCGACGGCTGAGCCGCCCGGCGGCGAGTTCCTGCTCGTGATGGGCGACAACTTCTTCGAGTTCAATGGTGAACGGAACCCCACCATCACAGTAGGCGCGAACGTGGACATCACGCTGCCGCTCGTGAACGAAGGATCCGCGCTCCACAACGTGCACATCGCCGCGACCGGCAGTTACGAGAGCGACTTCTGCAGCGTCGGCGGCGAGAACCCGTGCTCCGACCCGGCGCGCATTCCCGGCGGCGGGGAAGGCACCATCACGTTCAACCTGCCGCCAGGCACGTACGACTTCCGCTGTGACTTTCACCCGGTCGAGATGACGGGCACGATCGAGGTGGTCGAGGGCGGGCCTACGGGTCCGGGAGCGCCGCCTCCGCCGCCGGCGGAAACGCCGGGCGCCGGCGCGTTGACGATCCAGATGGATGACAACGTTTTCCTCCTCGGCGACGAGGAGAACCCGACGATCAGCATCGCAGCGAACACGGACGTCACGATTCAGCTCGAGAACGTGGGCCAGGCGATCCACAACATGCACGTTGCGGCCGGTGAGGATTACGAGTCGGACTTCTGCTCCGCGACAGGTGAGGATCCGTGCTCAGACCCGCCGCGCGTCCGGGGCGGTGAATCAGGCACGATTACGGTCAACTTGCCGCCGGGCACATACGATTACCGTTGCGACTTCCATACCGTGGAGATGGCTGGGACGTTCGAAGTCCAGTGATCCGCGTCCCCTAGGCGCAACCGGGGGCTCGCCGTCCGGTGAGCCCTCGCTCGTTTTTCGGTCGCCGACGGATTGCCGGATCGCTTAGTTCAGGCGGCCGCGCGGTTCGGGCGAATCCAGGGGGAGGCCGAGGCGCTCCATTTCGGCGCGGACTTCCTCCCAGCGGGGGCCGCGGTCGTCCTTCGTCTCGCGCTCGTACCACTTGAAGAAGGCGTAGGCGATGAACGACCAGAGAATGAGGCTGCCCAGCATCTTCATCACGAAGGCCGCGTATTGCTGATCTTCGATGGCGGAGAGACCCCACATGCGAGGCGCGTCCTCGTAAGCCGTGTAGAGGACGGTGTCAGAGAACGTGAGGAACGCGGCCAGCACAGACGGGATCAGCGACTGTACGAACAAGTACGCCATCTGTAGCGGATAGGAGAGGCGCGGCAGCTCCTCGACAGGGCTGAGCACGGGCCACCACATCATCAGCGCGGTGCCGACGATGAGCACATGCACAAACAGGTGGAAGGCGTGCACATCGAGGGCGAGATTCACCGCCGACGGGAAGTGCGTGATGAGCTGGACGGCGTTGAAGGCGGCGAACGCGACGAGCGGATGCGTGACGAAGCGGGCGGTACGTAGCACGTTGCGGTCACGAAGGGAGATGCGGATGAGCCACGCCGGCACGCCCCAGATGAGCAGCGGCGGCGCGATCATCGCATAGACGAGGTGTTGGAACATGTGGACGCTGGCGAGGCGGTCCTCGGCGATCTCATGCACCGGCCAGGCCGATACAGCGTAGATGGCGGCGACGCCGGCAACGAAGCAGGCGACCTGGCTCCAGCGGACACGCATGGCGTCGGAGTAGTCCTGGCGGAGCGTGGTGAGGGCATACGCGTAGCCGCCGAGCATGACGCCGACGAGCAGGACGATATCGGGGTGCCACTGCCAGTGGAGGTCTTGGGCGTGGAGGAGGGGGAACATCGCGGAACCTCCCGCGGACCGCCGGGTGGCGCGCCTCCGGCGCTAGATCAGGCTCGCTCCCAGCGTAGCAATCACCACCGTGAACAGCGCGATCGCTCCCACGAAGCCGGTGGCGAACAGCCGCGCGAGGAGCGGGCTATCGAACTTGAGATGCATGAACCAGAGGACAACGAAACCGAACTTTGCAGCCGACAGGACAAGCAGCGTCGCGATCAACAGCTTCTGATTCAGCTCGATGTAGTAGAGCGCCACTTCGACCGCTGTGAGCATCGCCAGGATGAGGCCAATGACGACGTACTCCGACGGCTCGGGGTGCGCGCCGGGGTGGCGGCGACGCGCAACGGCGGCGCCTGCGCCTTCCTCGGCAGGGACGGCGAACAGTGACGCTGCGAGCAGCAGGCCGAGCAGCGCCAGCGCCACCAGCGGTATGCCTATCAGGTACTCCGGGTTCTCCATGTCACCTCGATCGTATCAGGTCGCTACTGCGGCTGAATCAGGTAGATCAACGTGAAGATGACGATCCAGACGATGTCGACGAAGTGCCAGTACAGACCCGCCAGCTCGACGGTCAGCGAGTTATCCTCGGTCAGCTTGCCACGCCAGGAGGCATCGACGAGCGACAGGAGGATGAGGACGCCGACGCTCACGTGCGCGCCGTGAAAGCCTGTGAGCACGAAGAACGTGGTGCCGAAGAGGTTCTGATCGAGCGAGAGGCCCTCGTTGTAGAACTCGGTGAACTCGAATGCCTGGCCGGCGAGGAATGAGAGTCCAAGGAGCGCCGTCGCGACGAGCCACACGCGCATGCCGCGCATGTCGCCTCGCTGGATGGCGGCGAGGGCGAGGACCATCGTCAGACTGCTCATGAGCAGCACGAACGACGACACCGAGGTGAAGGGGATGTCGTACATGTCCTCGGGGTAGGGGCCGACGGTGTTGCGGTCGCGGTAGAGGAGGAACGCGGCGATGAACGACCCGAAGAACAGGCACTCCGAGGCCAGAAAGAGCCACATGAGGAGCTTCCGGTTGTCGAGGCCGGTGTTCGTTTCGAGCGCGTGTGAGCCAGCCGGTAACTGCAACCTGCGTCTCTCCTAATCTCCCGAAGGCGGTTCGAGCACCCAGCCGTAGAGTCCGATGAGGCCAATCACGCCGCCCAGCGCGATCAGCGGGTACGAGTAGAGCAAGCCGAGAGCAGCGATGGGCAGGCCCAGCGCGGCGATGATCGGGAAGTAGGATGGCGCGGGCATGTGGATGTCGTGCGCCTCCTCGGCGTGGCCGTCGTGGCCGTTGCCGGTGGCGATGGCGGCGCCGGCGGGCACGCGCACGGGCATGCCCTTCGCGTCCTCGACGTATTTCTGGTGCCAGAACTCATCGACGCTGTGCACCTGGGGGATCTTCGCGAAGTTGTAGTGCGGCGGCGGCGAGGGGATGCTCCACTCGAGCGTGCGGCCGTCCCACGGGTCGGCGCCGGCGTCGCGCTCCTGCTTCCGGATGCTGATGATGAAGTTGATCATGAACACGAGCACGCCCGCGGCGATCGTGAACGCGCCGATCGTCGCGATCAAGTTCCAGAGGTCCCAGCCGAAGTCCTCCGGGTAGCTGGCGATGCGCCGCGGCATACCCATGAGGCCGAGAATCATCATCGGCTGGAACGTGAGATTGAACCCGATGAACATCAGCCAGAAGTTGATCTGGCCGAGTGTCTCGCTCATGTACTTGCCGGTGAACTTCGGGAACCAGTAGTAGGCGCCGCCGAACAGCGCGAAGATCGCGCCGCCGAACAGCACCTGATGGAAGTGCGCGACGATGTAATAGGTGTCCTGCTGCTGGTAGTCGGACGGCACCATGGAGTGAGTGACGCCGGTGAGGCCACCGATGGTGAACATCGTGATGAAGCCGAGGGCGAACATCATCGGCGTCTTAAAGCTGATCGAGCCGCCCCACATCGTGCCGAGCCAGTTGAAGATTTTGATGCCGGTGGGCACGGCGATCATGATGGTCGAGATGCCGAAGGCCGAGTTCGCGATCGACCCGAGGCCGGTCGTGTACATGTGATGCGCCCAGACGCCCCAACTCATGAAGCCAATGGCGACGCCCGAGAACACCACGAACGGGTAGCCGAAGAGCGGCTTTCGCGAGTAGACGGGCAGGATCTCGGAGACGATTCCCATTGCGGGCAGGATGAGGATGTACACCTCCGGGTGGCCGAAGAGCCAGAACATGTGCTGCCAGAGCAGCGGCGAGCCGCCGGCGGCCGGGTTGAAGAAGTTCGCGTCGAAGAGACGGTCGAACATGAGCTGGAAGAGCGCGACCGCGATGATGGGCATGGCGAAGATGATGAGAAACGACGTGACGAGCGTCATCCAGACGAAGACGGGCATGCGCAGCAGCGACATGCCGGGCGCGCGCATGTTCAGGATGGTGACGATGAAGTTGAAGCCACCCGCGAGCGACGCGATACCGAGGATCTGGAGGCCGAGCGCCCAGTAGTTGATGCCGTCGCCCTCGGAGAACTGGTTCAGGGTCAGCGGCGCGTAACCGAACCAGCCGCCGTCCGGAGCGCCGAACTCGCCGTCGAAGATGTTGCCGCCTGTGAAGAAGCTGGCGTTCAAGAACAGCCCGCCGAAGAGGAAGACCCAGTAGCTGAACGCGTTCAATCGCGGGAAGGCGACGTCGCGGGCACCGATCATGAGCGGCACCATGAGGTTGAAGAACGCCGAGCTAAGCGGCATGACGACGAGGAAGATCATCGTCGTGCCGTGCATGGTGAAGATGCGATTGTACTGGTCCTGGTCGAGCACGCCAGCATCGGGCGTGGCGAGCTGGAGACGGATGAACAGGGCTTCAATGCCGCCGAGCAGGAAGAAGATGAACGCCGACACGCCGTAGAGGATGCCGATGCGCTTGTGGTCGACGGTGGTGATCCAGCTCCAGAGCCCGCTCTCTTCGTGGGCTCCGGCGCCGGCATGCTGCATCGCGCCTGCTGAGACTGCCATCGCTACTCCCCGTTGCTCACGAGCCGGCCGTCATCGCCGGCCTCGAGCGCGGCCTGCTGTTCGATCCACGCGTTGAACTCTTCTTCGGGCATGGCGATGACCGTCATGCGCATGTTGAAGTGGTCGAGGCCGCAGAACTCTGCGCACTGGCCGGAGTACTCGCCCGGCTCGTCAGCCTTGATCCACATGTGGTTCGTGTGGTTGGGGATGGCGTCGGTCTTCCCGGCGAGCTTCGGCACCCAGAAGCTGTGGTTGACGTCCGTCGAGTTGATGGTGAGGTATACCTTGCGGCCGACGGGGATGCGCAGCTCGCCGACGTTAGGCGCCTCGAGCGGCTCTTCGGGTGTGGGGCCGTATTCGGGATAGGCGAAGACCCAGGAGAAGCGGAACCCTGTGACCTGCACCTGGAGCGCGTCGGGCCCGGGGTTCTCGGCCAGGTCGCGAATGCCCTGTACCGTAGGCACGGCGATGACGGAGAGGAGGATGATCGGGATGATGGTCCACGTGAGCTCGAGCGCGGTGTTGCCGTGGATCTGCTTCGGCAGCGCGTCGCCCGGCTTGTGGCGGTAGCGGACAGCGATATAGACGACGCCCACCATGACGAGAACACCGATCACGAGCGCCGGCCACATGACGAACAGGAAATCGTCTTTCTGTGACTGCGCGACCTCGCCTGCCGGGTTGAACGTGTTCTGCGGGCTGCTGAAGTACTCACAGCCGCTGAGGAGGACGCCGACGGCGAGCAAGCCGGCGAGCGCCATCAGGCGGAGCGCGAAGCGTGGCGACGTCGCGTGTCGCTGGCGAGCGTTCGAAGGGGCTGTAATCTCGGGCCGCCGCTGTGGCTGCTGCTCAGGGGACATGGGGGATCGGTCAGTGGAGTCTGCGGGTACGCCGGGACCGAGCACGCAGCCTCCTTCTGGAATCTGTTTGCCGTGAGATTATTCCCCCGTGATCCCTGTGGGTCAAGGGTTCGTGAGAATTCCCACAAAACGCTTTTCGAATCTGTAGCGCGGACCCGGAGACGGCAGATCAGCCGAGGATGAGCGTGTCGGCGGCGACGGCGACGAAGAGGAGCGCGAGGTAATAGATCGAGTACTTGAAGACACCCATTGCGGCACGGGGAGCTTCGTCAGCGCGCAGTCGCCACGCCTGCAGCGCGAAGCCGATCCCGAGCACGAGCGCGGCTGCGAGGTAGATCCACCCGACCGCGCCCGTCAGCCAGAGGGATACGCTGACTGGTATCAGGGCCGCGGCATACCAGAAGATCTGCGTCTTCGTCTCATCGAGAGTCGCGACCACGGGAAGCATCGGCACGCGCGCACGCGCGTAGTCGTCGCGGTAGCGGATTGAGAGCGACCAGAAGTGCGGGGGCGTCCAGACGAAGACCACCGCGAAGAGGACGAGCGCGGGCGCGCCCAGGTCGCCCGTGACGGCCGCCCAGCCGACGAGCGGCGGCACGGCGCCCGCCGCTCCGCCGATGACGATGTTCTGCCTGGACGTGCGCTTGAGCCAGATGGTGTAGACGAACACGTAGAAGGCGGCCGCGCCGAGCGCGAGGAACGCGGCGAGCAGGTTCGACGTTATGGCAAGAATCGCGAACGCCACCGCCTCGAGCGCAAGCGCGAAGACGAGGGCGTGTTGCGGCTCGACACGCCCCAACGGCAACGGCCGGGACTGCGTCCGCGCCATGATGGCGTCGATGTCGCGGTCGATGTAGCAGTTGATCGCATTCGCGCCACCGGCAGCGAGCGTGCCGCCGATGACCGTGGCAGCGATCAGCCAGAGGGACGGCATGCCGCCGTCGGCGAGGATCATCGCCGGGATGGTGGTGATGAGCAGGAGCGAGATGATGCGCGGCTTCGTCAGTGAGACGTAGGCCGACAGGGTATCGCGCCAGGTGGCGCGCGCGCCGGCCGCGGCGCCGACGGCCGCATTCACGTTCAGCGCGCCCATTGGGTGACCTTCTTCGGCCTCGCGGCGACCCCTTCGGCGTCACTGGCGACGTCCTCGCCGGGGAGGTAGTAGGAAAGCGCCACGATCGCGATGAGCGTCGACCACAGCAGCGCGGCGAGCGAGAGGTGGGCGATGACCACTCCCGCCGCGAGCTCGGTCCAGATGTTCGCGGCGCCGACGAGCGCCTGCGCGACGTAGGCGACGAGAGCGAACCCGGCGAGGGCTATCAGCAGAGGCTGGCGACGCCGTTCCTCGAACGCGAGGTACGCGAGCGCGAGCAGGAGGAGCCCGAGCACGCCGGCCACGAGCCGGTGCAGGAAGTGGAGGCCCACGTCCGCGTCGCCGCCGGGAACGACAGAGCCATTGCAGAGCGGCCAGCCGTCGCAGGCGAGCGAGGCGTCGGTGCCGCTGATGTACGAGCCAAGGACGAGCGTCACGAACGTCATTCCAGCGGCGGCGAGGGCGATGCGTGTGAACGCAGTGGCGCCCATCGCCGGGAAGGCGTGGAGCCCGCGCGAACGGAGCACGGACACGATGGCGGTCACGATCATTACGCCCATGAAGAGCATGGCCGTGCCGAGGTGAGCAGCCGTCACCTCGGGCGGCAGCTCGTTCACGACCGTGACGCCGCCGAGGATAATCTGCACGATGAGCAGCACGCCGGCTGTGAACGCAAGCCAGAACACGAGCGGATTGCGCCGCTCGCTTTTGAACGCGAAGAACGTCACACCGAGGAACAACACGCCGACGATGCTAGCGGCGGTGCGATGCGAAAACTCAATCAGCGTGTGCTTTTCGGCAGGCGGGATGAGCTCGCCGTGGCATGTCGGCCAGTCCGGGCAGCCGAGGCCTGAGTCCGTAGCGCGAACGGTGCCGCCGATGATGACCAGCACGAACGTGGCGGCGATGGTGACGAGGAGTAGCCGTTGGAACGAGGTCATGTAGCGGGCGCGCCGGGAAGGCGCCTCCTCCTCCGATCGGGGGCGACGAGATCGTCAGAAGCGGTCGGCCCGCGCGCTCGGCGCACGCCCGGTTGCCGCTCGTGCTTCCGTTCACGAGTAACACGCCCCCATCCCACAATCAAGCGCCGCTCGTTTGCTGCGTTGACCGTCAAGACGCGGCCACTAGAATCGCAGTACCGGCTCTTCCGGCACGAGTGCTAGCACGCGAGGGATAGATGATGGCGACGACGGGAAAGGCAGCGGTGTTCCTCGGGCCCGGCAAGGGCTACGAGATCCAGGAGTTCGAAGTACCGACGCCGGAACCAGGTGGCGTTGTCATCAAGGTATCGATGGGCGGCATCTGCGGCTCCGACCTGCACATCTGGCGCGGCGACTCGCCGATATTTGCGGCGATGGCGGGAAACGTGGCGGGCCATGAGATGACTGGACGCGTCTACGCGCTCGGTTCCGACGTCAAGACCGACTCGCTCGGCAGGCCGTTGAAGGAAGGCGACCGGGTGGCGTACGCGTACTTCTACCCGTGTAACCGGTGCTACCAGTGCAACCGCGCCGAGTTCGCTGCCTGCCCGAACAAGATGTTGAGCATGGGTCCGAGCATCAGCAAGTTCAGCGGGGCCTACGGCGAGTATTACTACCTGAAGCCGGGCGGCTGGATCTTCAAGGTGCCGGACGAGGTAACGGATGAGATGGCGACGCCGGTCAACTGCGCGCTCTCGCAGGTGACGTACGGTCTGCAGAAGGCCGGGCTGCGGTACGGCGACACGCTCGTCGTGCAAGGGGCGGGCGGCCTAGGGCTGAACGCAATCGCAGTGGCGAAGGAGATGGGCGCCGACGGGGTTATCGCCATCGACGGGGTGCCGGGGCGGCTCGAGCTGGCGAAGCGCTTCGGCGCGGACGCCGTCATCGACATCAACGAGAACCCGTCGCCGATGGATCGGGTGGCGAAGGTGAAGCAGCTCACCGGCGGACGTGGCGGTGACGTCGTGGTGGAGGTTGTCGGTATCCCGGACGTGATCCCGGAGGGGCTGCAGATGCTTCGCGAGGGTGGGACGTACCTCGAGATCGGGAATATTTCATTCGGACGGACGGCGGCGATCGACCCCTCGCAGCTGGTATGGGGGACGAAGCGCATCCAGGGCGTGATCATGTATGACCCATGGGTGATCCCGGAGGCGCTCGACTTCCTGGTGCGCACGCGCGAGAAGTACCCGCACGGCGACGTCGTATCACACAAGTTCAAACTCGAGGACATCAACACGGCGTTCGAGAATAGCGAGTGGGCGCGGGAGGGGGAGACGACGAAGGTGAACAGGGCCGTCGTCGTGCCGTAGTCGTTGGCAGAGCAGGCTCATGGCGACGGGCCTGATTGAGGACCGGCCGCGCGGACAACTTGATACGGCGGACGCTCAGGGTTCGATCAGGAACCGCTCGACGCGCTCGTCGGCATACAGCCCCTCGAAGTTGCCGCAGTCGTACTCGAGCTCGACGACGCGGCCGCCGTTGATCCACAGGGCGATCCCCTCTGCGCCTTCGGTCTCCGGCGTGCGCAGGACAGCGGCGTACTCGGCGTCGAGGTCAAGCGGTTGGTCTGCGATCTCGTAAACGGCGACGATCTCAGGTTTAGCCTGCCCGAGCGCGCGCTCGTACGCATCCGGCACATCCTCGGGGCGCGTCCACTGCAGCTCGCACTGGGCGACGGGGAACACCTGCACCTCGGTGCCGTCATCCTCATTCTCGCGGCATGCAGGCGGGGCGCCGGCGCCCTGCGGGCTCTCCTCGCAGGCGATCTCCTGATAGGCGGTGAGTCCGGCGAGCTCGATGGCGTCGCGGCGGAGCGCAGCTTCGAGCGTGAAGTCGAGCTGCGGGACGCCGGTGTCGGCATTGCCGTCGCCGCCGTCCTGGCCGGCAGTCGGGCTTTCGGTTGCGCCGTTGTCGTCATCGTCGCCGCACGCAAGTGCGACCGCCGACGAGGCGGCCAGCACGACGACCAGGACGCCCGGAAGATATGCTCGCACGACGTCACCTCGCATGTCCGCCCGCGGCGCGGACGACTTCGCCTTCAGGCTTCTGCCAGCCCGCCAGATGTTACCCAAACCATCGCCGTGACTAAACATCGGCGCTCCACGGCGACTCGAGATCGCCCGCCCTCGTCCGGCGCAGTAGAATCGGCCCTACCCGCGATTGAGACGAGAGGCACCGTGGCCGACCTGCTGATCACGAACGCCCGCATCTGGACGAACGACGCGGCAGAGCCGTGGCCGGAGTGCGCGCTCATACGTGACGGGACGTTCGCGTTCATTGGACGCGCAGCGGACATCAATGTTCCCAGCGGCACACGGTCGTACGACGCGCGGGGGCGGCTGGTGGTGCCGGGGTTCGTCGATGGGCACGCGCATGTGCTCGGGACGGGGGCCGCTATGCGGTCGGTGGACCTGAAGGGCGTGACTTCGCCGGAGGAGGCCGGCGCCCGCGTGCGCGAACGAGTCGCGAGCACGCCCGCAGGCGGGTGGGTACGGGGCGCCGGATGGGATCAGAACGACTGGGAAGGCGCGCGATTCCCCGACCGGTACATGCTCGACGCCGCCGCGCCAGAGCATCCGGTCGTGCTCAACCACACGTCTGGGCACTGCATCTGGGTGAACAGCGCGGCGCTGCGAGCGGCCGCGATCACGCGATCGACGGTGGCGCCGTACGGCGGCGTCATCGACATTGACGACGGCGGGGAACCGACGGGCATCCTGCGCGACACGGCGGCAAAGCTGGTGACATCGGTCATTCCCGCGCCATCGCCGACGGAGCGCGTCGCGGCGCTGAGTGAGGCGATCGCGCACGCACACCGACTCGGCGTGACGGGCGCGCACGCGATGGATGTCGGGCGCGGCGAGTACCAGGCGATGCTGGCGTTGCGCGACAGCGGCAAGCTCCGCCTGCGACTGCGCGCCTTCATGAGCGCCGAGCGGCTCGATGAGTGGTTCGAACGCAACCTGCGTACCGGTGACGGCGATGCGTGGCTGCGCGTCGGCGGCGTGAAGTTCTACGCGGACGGCGCGCTCGGGTCGCTTACGGCGTGGATGCTGGACCCGTATGAGGGGACGGCAGACACAGGGCTGGCGTTGCAGCCGATCGAAGAGCTCGAGGACGGCGTGCGGCGCTGCCTCGCGCACGGGCTGGCGCCCGCCGTGCATGCCATCGGCGACTGCGCGAACCGCGAAGTCTTGAACATGTTCGAGCGGGTGCGCGACCTGGCGCCGGAGCTGCCGCGCCGCATCGAGCACGCGCAGTTGCTGACGGCCGACGATTTGCCGCGGTTCGCCGCTCTCGGCGTGACAGCATCGGTGCAGCCGATCCATGCGACGCAGGACATGCACAAGGTGGACCGCGCGTGGGGCGACCGCGGCCGGTTCGCGTACGCGTTCCGATCGCTGCTCGCGTCAGGCGCGAACGTCGCGTTCGGCTCGGACACACCCGTCGAGACGATGGACCCGATCGCGGGGTTGCACGCGGCGGTGACGCGCCGGCGGGCCGATGGCGAGCCACCCGGCGGCTGGTATCCCGACGAGCGCGTGGGGATCGAGGATGCCATACGCGCATACACGAGCGGCTGCTGGCGGGTCGTGCGGGAGGAGGGTCGCATCGGCCGAGTCGCCGAGGGATACGCTGCCGACTGCGTCGTGCTCTCGCAGGATCCGCTCGCGCAGGGCGACCCTATGCGCATCCTCGACGCGCGCGTGGACGTCACCATCGCCGGCGGGGAGATCGTCTTCGAGCGAGAGCCGGCGTAGCCGTTGCATCCCTACGCGGCGCGGCTTCGCGTTCGTACGGATGACCTCGGTGGGCGTGCGTTCGTCACTGTCCCCCAGCGTCAGATCATCACTCTGGAGGCGCGCCGCCATCTGCACCGGTTTCTCTTCGAGGGCGACGGCGCGCTCACGCCGATCGGCCGGCTCAGCTACGGCGAGCGCAGGAGGCTCGCGCTCGCGGAGCTGGTCATCGCGGGCGCGAACCTGCTGTTGCTGGACGAGCCGACGAACCATCTCGAC
>Ga0073934_10001047_pt1 | contig 70584 bp, 61 predicted proteins | sample LarsenN4metaG_FD_76834 | JGI IMG/M metagenome (GOLD analysis project Ga0073934, IMG submission 76834) | Hot spring sediment bacterial and archeal communities from British Columbia, Canada, to study Microbial Dark Matter (Phase II) - Larsen... ...
AAGTAGCCCATGTCCCATTTCGTCGGGTTGGGCTTCCAGGCGCCCTCGATGCCGCTGGTGATCGTGTGCGCGCCCTTGCCGGTGCCGAAGCTGTTCTTCCAGCCGAGGCCCTGCTCCTCGAGCGGCGCGCCCTCGGGCTCGCGGCCGACGTGGCTCTCTGGCCCGGCGCCGTGCGCCTTGCCGAAGGTGTGGCCGCCGGCCACCAGCGCCACCGTCTCCTCGTCGTTCATCGCCATGCGGCCGAACGTCTCGCGCACGTCGCGGCCCGACGCCACCGGGTCGGGGTGGCCGTCCGGGCCCTGCGGGTTGACGTAGATGAGGCCCATCTGCACGGCGCCGAACGGGCGCGCCAGCTCGCGGTTGCCGGAGTAGCGGCTGTGGGGCTTGTCGCTGGTGGCCAGCCACTCGGTCTCGGCGCCCCAGTGGATGTCCTGCTCGGGCTCCCAGATGTCCGGGCGCCCGCCCGCGAAGCCGAGCGTCTTGAAGCCCATCGATTCGAGCGCGACGTTGCCGGCCAGCACCAGCAGGTCGGCCCACGAGAGCTTCTCGCCGTACTTCTGCTTGATCGGCCACAGCAGCCGGCGCGCCTTGTCGAGGTTGCCGTTGTCGGGCCAGCTGTTCAGCGGCGCGAAGCGCTGAGCCCCGGTGCCGGCGCCGCCGCGGCCGTCGTGGATGCGGTAGGTGCCGGCCGCGTGCCAGGTCATGCGAATGAACAGGCCGCCGTAGTGGCCCCAGTCGGCCGGCCACCAGTCCTGCGAGTCGGTCATCAGCGCATGCAGGTCCTTGACGACGGCATCGAGGTCGAGGGTCTTGAAGGCCTTCGCGTAGTCGAAGCCCTCGCCCATCGGGTTCGACTTGGGCGAGTGCTGGTGCAGGATCGCCAGGTTCAGCTGCGTCGGCCACCAGTCGCGATTGCCGCGGCCGCCGGCGGCCATGGTCTGGTGGAACGGGCACTTCGATTCGGACATGCTGATCTCCTTGCTGTCGACAGGGGAGCTCACGGCGATCCACGCGAGGACCCGTGGCCTTGCTGATGCTGCGTCTTCACGGTGCGCAGGGGAGCCGGATCAGTCTAGGAGTCGGCCTCGTCCCCTTCAACGAAAGCGTGCCAATGGGCGCAATAGGCAAGGGCCCGAGGATCGGTGGCGCCGACCCGTCCCGCGCCATCCTGCGCCTTCCCGCGCCCTGCCGCGCCCTCCCGCGCCCTCCCGCGCCCTCCCGCGCCCTCCCGCGCGACGGGGTGCCGTGAGCTGACCGGGCGGGTCGGCGCCCGCCTCGCCGCAGCGGCTGCCGACCCCCCGCCGGGCCGGGCCTTGCAATCACCGGCGCCGGCCTCAGGTGGTGGAGCCGGCCCGTGACCGAGCGCGCGCCACGGCACGGAGGCCCATGACCGAGACGGTTCTCATCCTGCTGGCGCTCGCCGCCATCGCCGCGCCGCTGGCCGGTCCGCTGTGGCGCCGCTGGCGGCGCGCGCGGCTCGCGAAGGTGCCCTTCCCGCCGGCGTGGCGCGCCATCCTGCGCCGGCGCGTGCCGATCGTGCGGCGCCTGCCGGCCGACCTGCGCCTGCAGCTGCAGCGCCTCGTCGTGCGCTTCGTGGCCGAGGTGCCCGTCATCGGCTGCGCCGGGCAGCAGGTCGACGACGAGGTGCGCGTCACCATCGCGGCGCAGGCCGGCCTGCTGCTGCTCAACCGCGGCGGCGGCTTCGACGGGCTCACCGAGGTGCTGGTCTACCCGGGCGCCTTCGCGGTCGACCGCGTGCACGCGGGCGCCGATGGCGTGCTGCACGAGCAGCGGGCCGCGCTCGCCGGCGAGAGCCACGGCCGCGGGGCGGTGGTGCTGTCGTGGCAGGACGTGCTCGAGGGTGCGGCCGATCCCGACGACGGCCGCAACGTCGTCATCCACGAGTTCGCGCACCGCCTCGACCAGGACAACGGCGCGGCCAACGGCGCGCCCTGGCTCGGCCCGCGCGCCGGCTACGACGAGTGGTCGCGGGTGCTTGGCGCCGAGTTCGCGGCCCTGCGTGCGCGCCTCGCGGCGGGCGAGGAGGGCCTCGTCCCGGCCTATGGCGCCACCGACCCGGCCGAGTTCTTCGCCGTCGTCTCGGAGCTCTACTTCGAGCGTCCCGCGGCGCTGCGCCAGGCGCATCCGGCGCTGTACGCGCAGCTCGGCCGCGTGTACCGCACCGACCCCGGCGCCTGGCAGTGACCGGCCCGGCCGGCGCTGGCGCTACGCTCGCGGGCGTGCGCGGCGCGTGGCCGGGCCGCGCGGAACACCCAGGAGCCCTGCATGCCCGAGCCGACCTTCGAGACCATCCGTCTGACGAGCCAGGGGGCGGTGGCCACGATCACGCTGAACCGACCCGAGCGCCTGAACGCGGCGCCGCCCGGGATGTTCGACGAGATCCGCTCGGCGCTCGGGCAGCTGCCGCGGCTCGGCGCGCGCGCGCTGCTGCTCACGGGCGAGGGGCGTGCCTTCTGCAGCGGTGCCGACCTCGCCGGCCGCGATGCCGAGCCGGCGGCCACGACACGCGGCGCGCGCGCACACGAGGCGTTGACGCGGCACTACGGCCCGACGATGCTGGCGCTGGCACGGCTGGAGGTGCCGGTGGTGGCTGCGGTGAACGGCCCTGCGGCCGGCATCGGCTGTTCGCTGGCGCTGGCGGCCGACTTCACGCTCGCGGCGCGCTCGGCCTACTTCCTGGAGGCCTTCGTCAACATCGGCCTCGTGCCCGACGGCGGCGCCACCTGGATGCTGCCGCGCCTGGTGGGCAAGGCGCGCGCCACCGAGATGATGATGCTCGGCGAGCGGCTGGGCGCCGAGCGCGCCGAGGCCTGGGGCCTCATCCACCGCGCCGTCGACGACGCCGAGCTGATGCGCGAGGCGCAGGCGGTCGCCGAGCGGCTGGCGGCCGGACCGACGCGCGCGCTGGGGCTGATCCGCCAGGGCCTGGCGAACGCGCTCGAGCAGAACTACGCCGATGCGCTGGCGATGGAGGCCGAGCACCAGCGCCTCGCCGCCGACACCGAAGACGCCCGCGAGGGCGCCGCGGCCTTCCTCGCCCGCCGCAAGGCGGTGTTCACGGGGCGCTGAGGGCGGCCGGGGCGGCCGGGCCGTTGGCGATGCGGCGCGCTTGCTGCGTGCGGCCGCCGTAGCCCCAGTCGGTGGCCGGCAGCTCGCGCACGATGACGTAGCTCGCAGCCTCGAGGCCGGCGGCGGGCGCGAGCTGGCGCTGCAGTTCCTCGAACGCCGCCTCGACGAAGCGCGCCTTCTCGGCCTCGGTGTTCGTGCCGGCCGTGATGCTGATCTCGAGCCAGGCCGCGGGGCGCCGCGCCGGCGCGCCGCCCACGTGCCAGCGCGACGCCGCCACCTCCTCGATGACCACGGCGGTCACCTCGGGCCGCTTGCCGAGCACCTCGGCGGCCAGGCGCGTGAGCGCCCCGGCAAGGGCTGCGTGCCGCTGCGGCGGCTGGGGTTCGTTGAGCTTGAGCATCAGCGTGGGCATGGCCGGCACTCTAGGCAGCGGCGGGCGACGGCGAAACGCCGCCGCGGCGAACACCGTCTTGCACATCCTGCAAGGGGCCGCGGCCGAGCATGGCCGCCGCCGCACGCGCCTCAGGTGCTGCGGCCCCCGCCGGCACGGCGCCGCTCGCGCGCGGCCTCCTCGAGCATGCGCAGCACGAGGGGGCCGTCGCGCAGGTTGGGGTTCACCTCGAGCGCGCGCTCGTAGGCCTTGAGCGCCTGCTCGGGGTCGTCGCGCCGCAGGTGGATCTGCGCCATGCCCGACAGCGCGCCGAAGTGATGCGGGTTGCGCTTGAGCACCTCGTCGCAGTCGCGCAGCGATTCGTCGTCGCGACCCATCAGGAACAGCACCGTGGCCCGCTTGTTCCAGCCCTCGGCGAACGCCGGCCGCTCGCGCACGATGCGGTCGAACAGCGCGAGCGCGGGGCCGAACTCGCCCTCCGACATCAGGCGCGTGCCTTCGGCCAGCCGGCGGTCGGTGGCGGCGTCGCCAGAGCGGCTCCACACTGCCCACAACGCCGTCGAGGCCGCGTCGCGCACGGGCGCGCTGGCGTCGCGCAGCGCGCGTACGAGGCGCTGCACGTCGGCCATCGTCCCCAGCTCGGCCAGGCGCTCCACCGCGGCCAGCCGCCGGCCGGCATCGGGGGAGTCGAGCTGCTGCAGCGCGGCGGCGCGCGTGGCCGGTGCCGAAGCCGCCGGCCCGGGTTCGCCGGACAGGACGGGGGGCACCACGAGCGCAAGGAGCGCGAAGAGCACGACGACCGCGAGCGCCTCGAGGCGCAGCGCGGCGGAGTGGCCGCGCCGTCGGGGCCGCGCCTGGCGGGCCGGTTGCCCCGCGCCCTCCAGCCGGGTGGGACTCGCGGCGCACGGCGCAGCCTTCATCGGCCGAGGCTAGCACCGCGGGCGCGCGGCGCGCAGCCGCCGTGCCGGACCCGCGGGCGCAGCGTGGGCATTCGCCGTCGCGGCGTCGGCCGGCCCGTACATTGCGCGCCTCCATCCGCACGCTCAACCCAGCAAGGAGTCACGACATGGCCACTGCCAAGGCAACCGCGAAGTGGACCGGCACGCTCAAGGAAGGGGCCGGCACGATGGGCGGTGCCTCGGGGCACCTCGACGCGCCGTTCACGTTCGCGACGCGTTTCGAGGGCGCGGCCGGCGGCACCAACCCCGAGGAGCTGATCGGCGCGGCGCAGGCCGGCTGCTTCTCGATGTTCCTCGCGGCGCAGCTCACCAACGCCGGCCACCCGCCGACGAGCATCGAGACCTCGGCCGTCGTGCACCTGGGCGCCGGGCCGGCGATCACGAAGATCGAGCTGCAGACGGTGGCCGTGGTGCCGGGCGTGAGCCGGCAGGTGTTCGACGAGAAGGTCGACTTCTCGAAGAAGAACTGCCCGATCTCGAAGGCGCTGGCGAGCGTGCCCGAGCTGACGTTCAGCGCGACGCTGAAGTAGCGGCCGCCGCCGGCGCCTTCCGGCCGGCGCCGCCCGCTCAGGCGCGCGGCACGGCGGCGGGCCGCACGGGCGGGTGCGCCCGCAGCCGCCGCAGCGCCGTCATCGCGAAGAAGGCCGCCGGCACCGTGAGCGCGAGGCCGAGCCAGGGCGCCGAGGCCCAGCCGAAGCGGTCCACGCAGCCGGCCATCAGCGGTGGCCCGAGCAGCGAACCCGAGGCGCCGAACTGGGTGAAGATGCCGTTGGCGCGCACCAGCTGCGCGGCGCCGCCGGCCGCGCGCGGCAGCCAGGCGAACGCGAAGCTCGGGTAGAGGCCCGAGATCGCGTTCAGCGCCACCGCGAGCATGGCGGCGGCGTGGGCGTGCGGCGCCTCGGTGAAGACGCCGAACAGCATCGCCGCCGGCACGAAGAGCGCCAGCAGCACCGGCCAGCGCGGCGCGCCGCCGCGGCGCATCCACCAGGCGGCAGCGGCGCTGCCGGCGATCGTCGCGAGCGCGGCCAGCGCCGCCCAGCGCCCGGCCGCCGCCGCAGAGAGGCCGGCTTCGCGCGTGAGGTACAGCGGCAGCAGCGCCAGCAGGCCGACCTCGAAGAGCGCATAACAGCCGAACGAGGCGGACAGCCACCACGTCGCGGTGTCGACGCGTGCGCCGCCTCGCGACAGCCCGGCCGCTGGCGGGGCGGCGCGGTGGCCTGCCTGTGCCGCGGGTCCTGCCGCTCCGGCTGCGGGCGGGGCGGGCCCGCGGGCCGTCGACTCGACGGGGACCGCTCCCCCGGACGCACCCGGCGCCGTGCCGCGCCGGCCGTGCCACCGGCTCCAGGCCGCGACGCCCAGGGCCGCCGCCGACAGGCCTGCGCCGGCCCACATCGCGGTGCGCCAGTCGCTGACGGCGGCCACTTGGCTCCAGCCCCAGGCACCGAAGGCGATGCCCACCGGCACGAAGGTGCTCCACAGGGCCATCGCCGGGCCGACACGGGCGCCGGCGCCGGCCGCGGTGGCGGCACGAACGATGAGCACCGGCGCCGTGACGACGACGCCCAGGTAGGCCACCGCCTCCAGCAGCCGCCATGCGAGCAGTGCCGGTCCGCCCTGCGCCAGGCCGCTGCCGACGCCGGCCACCGCCAGGCACAGCAGGCTGCCGAGCAGGCTGCCCGCCAGGCCCAGCCGCGATGCCAGCGCACCGGCGATCACGCCGAGCGTCGCACCGCCCACCTCGATGAGCGAGATCGCCACCGCCACGGTGGTGAGCGAGAGCTGCAGGTCGGCCGCGATGAGCGGGGCGAGCGCCGACATCTTGCCCAGCTGCGCCGCGGCCAGCACGCCCGCGAGGTAGCAGCCGATGATCGGAAGCCACGAAGGGGCCGTGGCGGGCGGGATGCGCGGGACGATCGGGCGTGGCACCTCGGCATTCTCGGGCGCGGCGTAGCATGCCGACTCCCGCGAAGAGGAGCGCCCCTTGATCGTCGAACGCATCTGGACCGGCAACAGCTACCGCAACTACAACTACCTCATCGCCTGCCCCGAGACCGGCGAGGCGCTCGCGATCGACCCGCTCGACCACGGCCAGTGCCTGGCGGTGGCGAAGAAGAACGGCTGGCGCATCACGCAGCTGCTCAACACGCACGAGCACCACGACCACACCGGCGGCAACGCCGCCGTGGTGGCCGCCACCGGCGCGAAGGTGATCGCGCACCACCGCGCCGGCGGCAGGATCGAGGGCGTGGACCGCGGCGTGAAGGCCGGCGACGTGATCCGCGTCGGCAAGTCGGTCGAGCTCGAGTGCATGGACACGCCCGGGCACACGATGTGCCACATCTGCCTGCGCGCGCATGCCCGCGGCAGCCAGCTGCCGGCGATCTTCTCCGGCGACACGCTGTTCAACGCCGGCGCCGGCAACTGCCACAACGGCGGCGACCCGGCCGAGCTCTACGCCACCTTCGCCAACCAGCTGGCCACCCTCCCGGACGACACGCGTGTCTACGCCGGGCACGACTACATCGAGAACAACCTGAAGTTCACCCTCGCGCGCGAGCCCGACAACGCCGACGCGAAGGCGCTGCTGCCGGAGGTGACCGGGCACGACCCGAAGGCCGCGCGCGTGATGACGCTGGCCGACGAGAAGCGCTTCAACACCTTCTTCCGCCTGACCAGCCCGGGCGTGATCGCGAAGCTGCGCGAGGCCTTCCCGGACCTGCCCGAGCAGCCCGATCCGAAGACGGTGTTCCTGAAGCTGCGCGAGCTGCGCAACAAGTGGTAGCGGCCGGCGGCCGGCGGCGCTTCAGCGCCGCACGATCATGAACAGGCGCCGGAACGGGAACAGCGTCGTCCCGTCGGCCCGCGGCGGGTAGGCCGCGCGCACGCGCGCGGCGTAGTCGGACTCGAAGCGCGCGCGCTCGTCGTCGTCGGCCAGCGCGGCGAGAAACGGGGCGAGCCACGTCCCCTTGGTCCACTCCTTCACCGGGTCGGGCCCGGTGAGCACCTGCAGGTACTCCGTCTCCCACAGGTCCACGCTCGTCGCGTGCGGCGCCAGCACTTCGTAGTAGCGCGCCGGCTCGGCCACCGGGCTCGGTGCCAGCATCGGCGCGAGCCGCTCGTGCCAGGGGCCGGCGCGCACGGTGTCGGCGATGGCCGTGTGCGAAGGGGCGCCGAAGTTGCGCGGCATCTGCACCGCCAGCGCGCCGCCCCGCGCGAGCGCGTGCACGAGCCGCGGGAAGAGCGCCGCGTGGTCGGGCAGCCAGTGCAGCGCGGCGTTGGAGAAGATCAGGTCGGGCGGAGCCTGCGGCGCCCACGCCGCGAGGTCGGCCTCGTGCCACTCGATGCCGCCGCTGGCCGCAGCGGCGCCTTCGGCGCCCTCCCGCGCGCGAGCGAGCATCGCTGCCGACGCGTCGACGCCGACCACGCGGGCCGCAGGCCAGCGCGCCGCCATCAGGCGCGTCAGCTGCCCGGTGCCGCAGCCGAGGTCGCACACGAGCGAAGGCGCGTCGAGGTCGACGCGCGCCAGCAGGTCGAGCGCCGGGCGCAGACGCGGCGCCGCGAACTTGAGGTACTGCGCCGGGTCCCAGCTCATCGCGCACCGGCGACGGCGGGGCCGCGCAGCGCCGGGCTCGTCAGCACGGCCGGGTTGACGACGTGGATCGGCGCGCCCGCCGCGAACGCGTTGACCTGGTCGAAGATGTCGGCGAACTGCAGGTCGAACTCCTCGTGCGTGACGTAGCCGATGTGCGGCGTGCAGACCACATTGTCCAGCCGCAGCAGCGGATGCGCGGGGTCGGTGAGCGGCTCGTCCTCGTAGACGTCGACGGCGGCCATGCCGGGGCGGCCGCGGCGGAGCGCCTCGACCAGCGCCCCCGGCTCGACGAGGCCGGCACGGCTCGTGTTGACGAACAGCGCCGCCGGCTTCATGCGCGCGAGATCGGCGGCGGTGACGATGCCTCGCGTCGCCGGCACGAGCCGCATGTGCAGCGAGACGACATCGCAGGCCGCGTAGAAGGCCTCCTGGGAGATCGCGACGTGGTGGCCGTCGGCATCGGCCGCGGCGCGCGACGCCTCGCGCGCCCACACCAGCACGTCCATGCCGAAGGCGCGCGCGTAGCCGGCGACGGCGCGGCCGATGCGGCCGTAGCCGTGGATGCCGAACGTCCTGCCGCGCAGCGTGCGGCCGACGCCGATCATCCAGCGGCCGGCACGCAGCGCGCCCATCTGCTGCGGGATCTGCCGCATCGCGGCCAGCACGAGGCCGAAGGTCAGCTCGGCAGCCGCGTAAGACGGCGTGCCGGCGTGCTGGTTCGACGAGACGACGATGCCCAGCCGCGTGCAGGCCTCGACGTCGATGTGCGGGTAAACGCTGCGCTGGCTGATCAGCGCCAGGCGCGGCAGCCGCGCCAGCAGCGGCGCGCGCACCGCGGTGCGCTCGCGGAACAGCACGAGCGCGTCGAAGCCCGCCAGGCGCGCCGCGAGCGCGTCGTCGTCCTGCACGTGGTCGTTGAACACCGTCACCTCGTGCCCGTCGAGGCGGCGGAAGCACGGCAGCGTGCGCAGCGTGTCGAACCAGTCGTCGAGGATCGCGATCTTCATCGTCGCCGGCCCTTCCGTGATCGTCACCGGCGCATCGTGCGGCGCGCGGCGGCAGAAGTAAAATGAATCGATCTGAACGATTGATGCATCTTCTGCATGAGTCGCGTGAAGCTCGACATCCTCGGCGTGCAGGCCTTCGTCGCGCTCGCCGAGCACGGCAGCTTCGGCAAGGCGGCCGCCTCGCTCTTCATCACGCAGGCCGCGCTCAGCCGGCGGCTGCAGAACCTGGAATCGTTCCTCGGCGTGCGCCTGGTCGAGCGCACCACGCGCTCGCGCGTGCTCACGCAGGTGGGCGAGGAGTTCCTGCCGCAGGTGCGGCGCCTGCTCGCCGACCTCGGCGCCTCGCTGCAGGAGGTGCGCGAACGCGGCCGCTCGCTGCGCGGCGACGTCACCCTCGCGTGCGTGCCGACGGTGGGCATCCAGTACCTGCCGGCGGTGATCCAGGCCTATGCGCGGCGGCACCCGGACAACCGCATCCGCATCCTCGACCACGCGTCGGCCGGCGTGGAGCGGGCGGTGCTGCAGCGCGAGGCCGAGTTCGGCATCGGCATCGCGCAGGCCGACCATGGCGGCCTCGAGGCGGTGCCGCTGCTGCGCGACCGCTTCGTGCTGCTGTGCCGGGCCGACCATCCGCTCGCCGGCCGGCAGCGCGTGCGCTGGGCGCAGCTGGGGGAGCACGACGTGATCCTGCCCGGGGCGGGCAGCAGCAACCGGCCGCTGCTCGACGCGGTGCTCGGCGAGGCGGGCCTGCCGCAGAGCGGGCGCTTCGAGGTGCAGCGCAGCTCCACGGCGGTCGGCCTCGTCGCCGCCGGCGTGGCCGCCGCCGTGGTGCCGAGCCTGGCGTTGCAGGCCGGCACCTACCCGGCGTTGCGCAGCGTGGCGCTCGTCGAGCCCGAGGTGGCACGCACCTTCGTGCTGCTGTCGCGGCGCGGCGTCGCGCTCTCGCCGGCAGCGCAGGCCCTGTACGACCTGTGCCTGCAGGCGCCCCACCTGCTGGAGCGTCCGCGCGGGCGCCGCGCCTCATGAGGGCGGCGTGCGACGCGGCGCGCCTCGAACGCGCAGTCTCCCGAGGGACCTGGCTAGGGTCCGTGCGCGGTCGCGGTTGCCGGCGGCTGACGGACGGTCTCCGTGCCTCCGTCGATGCGCTCGTCCGCGTGCACGCGGGTGCCCGCACGCGCATCGGCACCGTGGCCGACGCGGTGGCCGGCATCGTCGCCGGCGCCCATGTTCGAGCCCGGGCGGGCGTTCGAGCGCGCGCCGCTCGGCGTGCCCGTATCGGCGCCCGCATCGGTGCCCGCATCGGTGCCCTCGTCCGTGCCCACATCCGCGCCCGGCCATGAGTCCGTGGCGGTCGCGCGGGCGCCGGGGCTGCGGTCTGCCCGCGGACCGGCCTGCGCGGCGGCCGTCATCGACGCCAGCACGCCCAGCAGCAGCGCCTGCGCCGCCGGGCTGGCCAGCTGCTGCAGCGTCCACCGCCAGCCCTGCTCGCGTGCCTCGGCGGCCAGCGTGCGCACGCTGGCCCATCGCCAGGGCGCTGCCGCGACGAGCAGTGCGCCCGCCGCGGCACCGAGGCCGATGGCGGCCAGCGGGTGCGTGCGCACCCACGGCACGATCGCGTGACGGGCGGCCTCGCCCGCCGCCTCGGCCGCCGGCTGCCAGGGTTGCCGGCGCCACCAGCGCCGCAGCGATCGGCGCGCGAACGCGAGGCAGGGCGCGAGGGCCAGCAGCAGCGAATCGACCGGCCCGGACGACGCGGCATCGCGGTCGCGCGGCCCGCGTCGGCCGCTCGCCCTCGGCCGGTCGTCCTGCGCGGATTCGTCGCCTTCGAGCGGGTCCGCGCACGACCCCCACAGCGCGGCGCGCGAGCGCGACAGCCGGTCGAGCGCGCCGGCCAGCGTGCGCTGGGGCGATGGCCCGGGGCCGGCCGGCCGTGCGTGGCCGCTCATGGGTTGCTCACGGGCCGCCGATCGACGCGCGCAGCCACTGGAAGTCAGTGCGCCATTGCTCGCGCAGGTGCGCGAACGTCGGCGACGACGAGGCGGCGCGCCGGGCCATCAGGCCGCACAGCGCCGCAACCACCCAGGTGCCCAGCGGCAGCCACAGCAGCACTTCGGGCGCCGGCATCTGCGTGGCCGGCAGCGCCGCCCACAACAGGCCGGCCACCCCGGTGAGCACGAGCGCGGCGCCCGCCACCAGCAGCGCGGCCGCGAGCCACAGCAGGCGCCGGCGCCACGCCAGCGCGGCCGTCCTCGCCTCGAGGGCGGCCAGCTCGGCGTAGGCACCGGCGTGCTCGGCGAGCAGGCCCGGCTGCATCGCGATCCTCTGCAGCAGCGCCTGCAGGGAGACGTCGTCCCTCACGGCCGACACGGCTTGCGCCGGCCTCAGCGCCGGTCGCGCAGGGTGCGCGATTCGCGCGAGCGGCGCCAGTGCTGGACGAGCAGCGTCGTCGCGGCGCCGACGGCGGCGGCGATCAGCACCGCCTTCACCGGCTCCTCTCGGATGCGGTAGACGGTGGCGTCGCCGACGTCGAGGGCGCGATCGCGCGCCGAGTCGGCCGCGGCCCGCGCCCGCTCGATGCCGCGCCGGGCGAGGTCCTCGGCGCGCGCGGCGACGCGCGAGACGGCGCCCGGCACCGCTTCGCGCAGCCCGTCGATCCGGCCCTGCAGCGAACGTGCGCCGGCATCGACGGCCCGGCTCGCGCCGTCCAGCGTCGCCTCGGCGCGCTGCGCGAGGCCCTCGCCGGCGGCCGTGGCCAGCGCCGACGCGTCGTCGCCGGCCGGGTGGGCCAGGCGGGGATGGGTGGACTTCGTGTTCATGGGTCGGGTTCCTTTCGTGCTTCAGCGCCTGCGGATCAGGTCGAGGATGAAGGACACCGCCGACATCACCAGGAAGAACACGAACAGGATCTGCGCGAAGCCCGCCGCGCCGGCGGCGATGCCGCCGAAGCCGAACAGGGCGGCGACAAGGGCGATCACCAGGAAGACGACGGCGTAGTGGAGCATGGCGGTTCCTTTCCGTTCGGTCACCGGCAGTCGGCGACTGCGGTGAGGTCACTTTAGGCAGCCGCCCCGGGGGCCCGTGCCGGACATCGGCGCGGGCGCCGGTAGGACAAGGCCGACAGCGCGGCTCGCGCGGGCAAGCGGCTGGCCATGGGGCTCGCACGGGCATGCGGGCGCTCGGGTACGCCGGCAGGCGGATACGGACACGCAGGCGTGCGTGGACGCAGGCGTGCGCGACGGCGGACCCGCGGGCCGGCGTTCGGACGCCGCGCCGTCGCCGCCTTCGCTCAGCCCGAAGCCGGCTTGCCGCAGGCCCGCTCGACGAGCGAGGCGCGCTCCCCCGCCATCTGCTGCACGAAGCGGTCGCCGCTCGGAAAGTCGGCCAGCACGCGCCACAGCGGCGCCGGGCGGGCCGGCGCGCCCGCGGCCGGCGGTCGCTCGTCGACCACCTCGAACGTGTAGCGCAGTGCGGTGAAGCGCACCACTCGCCCGGTGGACAGCACCATCGTCTCGTTCGGCGTCTGCCCGAGCAGGCGCAGGTGGCCGGCGTACTGCGGGGTGCCGCCGACCGCCGGCACGCACAGCGCGACGCGCGGCCACGCGATGTAGGTGTCGTCGGTGTAGGTGCCGGTGCCGATGCGCGTCAGCACGTAGGAGCCCGGCGGCAGCGCCCAGCGGAACGAGCCGTCGTCGTCGTCGACCGGCGGCGACACGAACGTCGTGTCGCTCTCCAGGCGCTGCGCGAAGAAGCGTGGCGCCAGCCACTTGGGACGGAAGGTGCCGTACGGCGCACGGCTCGTGCCGTCGACGAAGTAGTTGATGCGCCCTTCGATGACGGTGGTGCCCTCGGCGACCCGGCCGCCGCGGGCCGGCGCGGCCTCGATGAAGGTCAGCGCGCAGCCGGCCAGCCACGGCAGCACGAGCGCGAGGGCCGCGGCGGCACGGGCCAGGGTGCGGAGCGGAGTGTGCGCGCTCGCGCGGATCGGCGCGGGGGACGCGGCGTGGCGCACCGCGGGGCGGGTCGTGGGTTGGCTCATGTGGTCGTGCCGGCGGGGGCGTGTGGAACGTGCGGGGCGTGTTGGGCGTGTGGCGCGTCTGGGGCGTCTGGGGCGTGCGGGGCGGGGCGTCCGGGCCGCGGTCGGGGCCTTGGGCTCAGGGCGTGCCGCTGCGGGCGGATCGCGGGTCGCGCAGGTCGAACAGCAGCACGTCGGCGCCGGGGCCGTCGGGTTGCCCGGGCGGGATCAGCAGCACGGCCGCCTCGTCCTCGAAGGACAAGGCGTCGCCCGCGGCGAGCTCGTGCCCGGCGATCGTCAGCCGGCCGGCCGCCACGTGCACGTAGGTCCAGCGGCGCGGACCCGGCCGGTAGCGCAGGGCCTGCCCCTGCACGCGCGCGAGCAGCACGCGTGCGTCCTGCGCGATCGTCAGCGTGCCGGGCGCGGGCACCGGCGAGGCGACGAGGCGCCATCGGTCGAGCTTCTCCTCGGGCGGTACGTGGATGCGCTGGTAGGCCGGTGCCAGCCCGTTCGCCGACGGCCGGATCCACCACTGCAGGTGGTGCTCGGGCTCGCTGTCCGAGGCGTTCATCTCGCTGTGGCGGATGCCGCGGCCGGCGCGCATCAGGTGCACGTCGCCGGGGCGCATCAGCGTCTCGTGGCCGAGCGAGTCGTGGTGCCGCACCGCGCCAGCGATCGGCATCGACATCACCTCGACGTCCGCGTGCGGGTGTTCCTCGAAGCCGGCGGCCGGCGCGACGCGGTCGTCGTTGAGCACGAGCAGGTCGGAGTAGGGCTCGAAGCCGGCCTCGCGCCAGCCGCCGAAGTGGAAGCTGAAGCGGGCGTCGAGCCAGTCGTTGCGGAAGCGGCCTCGCCGGGCCCCGGGACGCAGGCGGATCATCGGGCGGCCTCCTGCCGCGAAGGCGAAAGGGCGGCCGCGCGGCCGCCGTGGTGCACGAGCAGCGGGCCGGCCAGCACGGTGGCGATGGCGAGCCAGGCGAAGGCCGGATAGCGCTCGTCGAAGACCAGCGCGCCGATGAGCAGCGATGCCGCGGTGATGACGTAGCCGAGCTGCCCCACGAGCACCGGGCCGGCGCGGCGCTGCAGCTCGAAGGCGGTGAGGTAGAACAGGCTCGTCAGCGCGCCGGCGCCGAGCAGCGCGACGTCGTCGCGCCCGGCCGGTGGCGAAGGGGCCTCGAACACGCCCAGCAGCAGCGCCAGCGGCACCACGAACGCCGCCTGCACGCCCAGCATCAGGCTGGCGGCGGCCAGCGGCGGCAGGCCGGGCGGCCAGGCCAGCGTGCGGAAGAGGTTGCCGCCGGCCAGCAGCAGCGGCCCGGCGAGCGCCAGCAGCGCCCAGGGCAGCGACGCCGCGGCGGTGCCGCCTGCCGAGGGCCACAGCAGCGCCACGACGCCGGCGAAGCCCACCGCGATGCCGGCGGCGCGCATCGCCACCGGGCGCTCGATGCGCCACAGCAGCGCCAGGCCGTAGGTGAACAGCGGCGACAGTGCACCGATCACGCCCACGAGGCCGGCCGGCACGTGCGCCAGCGCGCTGAAGGTGACGAGGCTCGGCGCGCTGATGCCCAGCGTGCCCGCGATGGCGGCGTAGCGCAGCGCCGGGCGCGTCGGCGCCGGCAGCTCGCCGCGCCACGCGGCCACCGCCGTCACCACCAGCGCGGCGGTGAGCAGCTGCCACGCGAGCAGCGCCAGCGGCGGCAGCCCGCCCGCCTTGGCGAAGGCGTAGATGCCGGCCATCAGCGAGCCGTTGACGAGGAGCAGCAGCAGGTTCACGCGCGCGCTCCCTGCGCCACCGCCGCGAGCCCGGCGGCACGTGCCGATGCGTGGCCTTCCTCGCCGGCGGTGCGGCCCGCGGCCAGCCAGCCGGGCAGCGGCGGGTAGTCCACGTAGCCGCGCGCGCCACCGTCGTAGAACGTCGCCGGATCGGCCGTCGCCAGCGGCGCGCCGAGCGCGAAGCGGCGCGGCAGGTCGGGGTTCGCGATGAAGGCCTGGCCGTAGACGATGGCGTCGGCCTCGCCGGCACGCAGGAAGTCCTCGCCGCGCCGGCGGTCGAATCCGACGCCGGCGAGGTAGGCGCCGTCGAACAGCGGCCGCATCAGCGCGTGGCCCACCACCGAGTGCGGCGCCGGGGCGGCCTCGAGGAAGGCGAGCTTCAGCGGCCGCACGGCGCGCAGCAGCGTCGTGTAGGTGCCGACGGGGTCGTCGTCGGTGACGTCGTTGAACGCCATCTGCGGCGTGATCTTCAGGCCCACGCGGTCGGCGCCGACGGCGCCGGCCATCGCCTCGAGCACCTCGACGACGAAGCGCACGCGGTTGGCGTAGCTGCCGCCGTAGCGGTCGGTGCGCCGGTTCGTGCCCGTGGACAGGAACTGCATCGGCAGGTAGCCCGATCCGGCGTGCAGCTGCACGGCGTCGAACCCGGCGGCGAGCGCGCGCCGCGCCGCCTCGGCATGGCGGTCGATGACGTCGGCCACCTCGACCGTCGCGAGCGCGCGCGGCACCACGTGCGGCAGGCGGCCGGCGTCGGTGAACGTGTGCCCGTCGGGGCGCACCGCCGACGGGGCGACCGGCGTCGCGCCGCCGGGCAGCAGCGCGGGGTGGCTGATGCGGCCGGCGTGCATCAGCTGCGCGGCGATGCGGCCGCCGGCACGGTGCACGGCGGAGGTCACGGCGCGCCAGGCGTCCACGTGCGCGGTGTCGGCGAGGCCGGGGGTGCGCACGTAGCCGCGCCCCATCGGCTCGGGATACAGGCCCTCGCTGACGATGAGGCCGGCGCCGGCGCGCTGCGCGTAGTACTCCGCGGTCAGGGCGCCGACGCGCCCGGCGTCGTCGGCGCGGCTGCGTGTCATCGCGGCCATGACGACGCGGTTGGGCAGGCGCAGGCGGCCCGCGCGCAGGGGAGAGAAGAAGGGTGAGGACGAGACGGTCATCGAAGGCTCCAGGACGGCAAGCAATGGGTTGCCGCGCTGGAGCCATGGTGGTTGCGGGGGTCGCGAAATGAAAACGGATAAATTCGACCGACTTCGACAAAACGATCGAACGAGAGCCGCGCGCCGATGCTGCGACTGAGCCTGGAGGCCCTGCAGGTGCTCGACGCCATCGCGCGGGGCGGCAGCTTCGCCGCCGCCGCCGAGGAGCTGCACCGCACCACCTCGACGCTGTCGTACACGGTGAAGAAGCTCGAGGAGGACCTCGGCGTGCAGGTGTTCGATCGCAGCGGCCACCGCGCGCTGCTCACCGACGCCGGCCGCCTGCTGCTCGAGGAAGGGCGCGCCGTGCTCGACCTGGCCGCCTCGCTCGAGCGGCGCGCGCGCAGCGTCGGCCGCGGCTGGGAGGCCGAGCTGGTGATCGCGGTCAACGAGCTCGTGCCCGTGGAGAACGTGCTCGCCGTGGTCGGCGCGTTCTACGACGCCGGGCACCCGACGCGCATCCGCCTCACCTCGGAGGTGCTCGGCGGCGTGTGGGAGGCGCTCGTGCAGCGGCGCGCCGACATCGCGATCAGCGAGGTCGGCGGCGAACCCGATGCCGAGATCGCGCACCGGCCGCTCGGCGAGGTGCCGTTCGTGTTCGCGGTGGCGCCCGGCCACCCGCTCGCGTCGGAGCCGCAGCCGGTTTCGCTGCAGGCGATCCGACGCCATCGCGTCGTGGTGGCGGCCGACACCGCGCGCAGCGCGGCCGCGCGCTCCAGCGGCATCACGAAGGCGGCCGACGTGCTGACGGTGGCCGGCCTGCAGGCCAAGCTCGCGGCGCAGGTGGCCGGCCTCGGCGTCGGCTTCCTGCCGCTGGCGCTGGCCGCCGCACCGCTGGCCGAGCGACGCCTCGTGGCGCTCGAGGTGGCCGCGCCCAAGCCGGCGCTGCACCTGAGCGTCGCCTGGCGCGCGGCCGGCGCGGGGCCGGCCACGCGCTGGTTCGTCGAGCACCTGCAAGGGATGCCGCTGGTGGCGAGCGCCTGAGCGCCAGCGGTCGCGGCCGCCGGCGTGGGCGGGCCGCTGCCGCGAGCGTGGCGCGTCCGCGCTCAGAAGCGGTAGGTGACGCCGAGCGTCATCAGGTCGACGTCGTCCTTCTCGCCGCCGGCGAACTTGACGCGCATGCGCTCGTACTCGGCGCGCAGGCCGAGCTGCGGCGTCAGCGAGTAGGTCGCGCCGAGGCCGCCGGCGGGCTGGAACGACGACTCCTTCTCCTCGAGGCTGCCGAAGCCGCCGCTGGCCTTCGTCTCGGCGCGCGCATAGGTGCCGCCGAGCTTGCCGAACAGCGTGAAGGAGCCGAGCGGCAGCGCCCCGACGGCGAAGCCGCCGGCGCCGCGCACCCGGGCCGTCGCGGTGACGCTGCCGGCCCCGGGCAAGGCGAGCAGGCCGCGCGACTCGCCGAGGTCGAACAGGCTCAGCTCGACGCCGAGATGGGGGCCGAACATCACGCCGCCGTAGACCTTCGCGGCGCGGTCGCGCGTGTCGGCCGAGCTCGCGCCGGTGGTCTCGATGCGGTAGTCGGACTGGCCGAGGCCGAGGCCGACGAAGCGCTCGGCGGCGAGCGCGGGGCCGGCGGCGGCCGCGAGGACGACAGGGAGCAGAGGGAGGAGAGGGACGGGAAACGCTTTCTTCGGGTTCATGGGGAGATTCCGTTCGATCGATGACGGCGTCGCGCGGCTGCGCGCGCCGGAGCGGCATCGTCCGCGGCCCGTGTCACGCCCGGGTTTCCGCGCGCGCGGCGCCGGGTTGCAGGCGCAACGCCGCGCGCGCGGCGCGGACGGAACTTCCGCCTGCCGGCCCCGCGCTCAGTGGCCGTTGCGCAGCGCGCCGGCCAGGCTGCGCGCGATGTCGCGCGCCACCAGCGGCTTGGCCAGCACCTCGGCGACGCCGGTGTCGCGCGCGCGCTGGTTCAGTGCCGGCGTGACGTAGCCCGTCATCAGCACGATCGGGATGTCGGCGCGGATGGCACGGATCGCGCGCGCCAGCTCGGAGCCGGTCATCTCGGGCATCGACTCGTCGGACAGCACGGCGTCGAAGCGCTCGGGCGCGTGGCGGAACGTCTCCAGCGCCGCGCGGCTGGAGGTGAAGCCCACCGGCTCGTAGCCGAGCTCGGCGATCATCTCCTCGCCCAGGCGCACGAGCGCCTCCTCGTCGTCGACGAGCAGCACCGTCTCGCCGTGGCCCTCGGGCACCTGGGCCGCTTCCTTCACCGGCGGCGCGACGCAGCTCTGCCACGGCAGGTAGACGGTGAACGTGGAGCCCACGCCCACCTCGCTGAGCACGTCGATGCCGCCGCCGAGGTCGGTGACGATGCCGTGCACGAGCGACAGGCCGAGGCCGGTGCCGACGCCCACCTCCTTGGTCGTGAAGAACGGGTCGAAGATGCGCTCCAGCACCTGCGGCGCGATGCCGCAGCCGGTGTCGCTGACGCGCAGGCGCACGTAGTGGCCGGCGGGCAGCGGGCCGGTCATGCACGGGGGCTCGACCTCGCCGGGCAGGCGCTCGAGCGAGACCTCGAGCGTGCCCTGCTGGCGCATCGCCTGCACGGCGTTGGCGCACAGGTTCATCACCACCTGGTGCACCTGGGTCGGGTCGCCGAGCACGGCCGAGTCGCCGCAGGCCAGCCGCCGGTGCACGGTGATGCCGGCGGGCACCGAGGCCTGCAGCTGGTCGATGGCCTCGCCGACCACCGACTGCACGTGCACCGGGATGCGCTCGCCCACGCCGCTGCGGCTGAAGGCGAGGATGCGCTCGACGAGCGACTTGGCGCGCATGCCGGCGCTGACCGCGGCCTCGATGTGCCGGCGCTGCGCCGAGCCCTCGGCGGCGTCCTTCATCGCCATCTCGCCGTAGCCGAGGATGGCGGCGAGGATGTTGTTGAAGTCGTGCGCGATGCCGCCGGCCAGCGTGCCGATCGCCTCCAGCTTCTGCGCCTGGCGCAGCTGCCCCTCGAGGCGGTCGCGCTCGGCGTCGGCGTTCTTGCGGTCGGTGATGTCCTCGATCGAGCCGGCCATGCGCGTCGGCCGGCCCATCTCGTCGCGCACCGCGATGCCGCGCTGGCGGTACCAGTGCCAGGTGCCGCTGTGGTGGCGCACGCGGTACTCGACCTTGAAGCTGCGCATGCCGCCGCGCAGGTAGGCCGCGAGCGCCTGCCGCACCGGCGCGATGTCGTCGGGGTGGTAGGGCGTGAGTGCGATCCACTCGCGGCGCGGGCGCTGCGGCGTGCCCGGCTCCAGCCACAGCAGCTGCTGCGCGCGCGGGCTCAGGAACAGGCTGTCGCTCTCGAGGTCCCAGTCCCACAGGCCCTGGTCGGAGCCGGCCACCGCGAGCTGGTAGCGCTCGTCGCTGCGGCGCAGGGCCTCCTCGGCCTTCTTCTGCGCGTCGATGTCCGACAGCGAGCCGGCCCAGCGCACCGGCCGCTGCAGCGCGTCGCGGATGCTCATGCCGCGGAAGCGGATCCATCGCCAGCCGCCGGCGCCGCCCGAATCGTCCCTGACGCGGTACTCGCCCTCGTGCAGCGGCGGGTGCGCGTCGGGGTAGGCGCGCAGCTCGTCGGCGAGCTTGGTCGCGTCGTCGGGGTGCAGGCGCGGCATCAGCGCGTGCGCCCAGTCGCCCTGCGTGGCGATCGGCGTCGCCGCGTCCAGCCCGACGATCTGCAGCGCGCGCTCGGAGACGTACATGCGGTCGTTCACGACGTCCCAGTCGAGGATGCCGTCCTTGCTGCCGGCCACCGCGAGCGCGAAGCGCTCCTCGCTCGCGCGGCGCGCCTCCTCGGCGCGCTTGCGCGCGTCGATGTCGGTCACCGAGCCCGCCATGCGGTAGGGGCGCCCCGCGTCGTCGCGGATGCACAGCGCGCGCACGTGGATCCAGCGGTACTCGCCGTCGTCGTGCAGCACGCGGTAGTCGCACTCGTAGGCCGGCGTCTCGCCGGCGAGGTGGGCGCGGATGCCCTCGGCGCGGCGCGGCGCGTCCTCGGGGTGCACGCGCAGCGAGCGCACCAGCTCCTCCACCGGCTGCACCTCGGGGCCGGGCGGCAGCCCCTGCAGCTGGCGGGCGCGCGCCGACTCGAAGGCGACGCCGGCGTCGAAGTCCCAGTCCCACACGCCGTCGTCGCTGCCGGCCACGGCGAGCGCATAGCGCTCCTCGCTGCGGCGCAACGACTCCTCGGCGCGCTTGCGCGCGTCGATGTCGCTCACCGACCCGGCCATGCGCAGCGGGCGGCCCTCGCCGTCGCGCACGCACACGCCGCGCACGCGCACCCAGCGGTAGCCGCCCTCGGGCTGCAGCACGCGCCACTCGCCCTCGTAGGCGGGTGTGCGGCCGTCGAGGTGCTCCTGCATCGCGCGCAGGCGCTCGGCGGCGTCCTCCGGGTGCAGCTTCACGTCGTCGAACCAGGACTGGAAGCCCTGCACCTCGGGCTCCAGGCGCAGGCCGAGGATCTGGCGCGCGCGCCGCGAGGCGAAGACGCGGTCGTGCACGTAGTCGAAGTCCCAGATGCCGTCGTCGGCGCCGGCCACCGCGAGGGCGAAGCGCTCCTCGCTCTCGCGCAGCGCCTCCTCGGCGCGCTTGCGGTCGGTGATGTCGACGGTGGCGCCGGCCAGGCGCAGCGGCCGGCCCTCGGCGTCGCGGAAGCACTGCGCGCGCGTGTGCAGCCAGCGCGGCCCGGCGCTGCCCGGCAGCAGCACGCGGAACTCGTGGTCCAGCCGTGGCGTGAGGCCGGCGACGTGGTCGCTGCGGTTGCGCAGCACGCGCTCGCGGTCGTCGGGGTGCAGCGGCAGCGCCTCGAAGTAGGCCTGCGCCGGCATCACGCGCGCCTCCTCGCCGAGGCCGAACAGCTGCGCCAGCCGAGCCGAGACGTAGATCTGGTTCGAGCCGAAGTCCCACACCCAGTGGCCTTCGTTGGAGCCGCTCATCGCGAACGCGTAGCGCTCCTCGGACTCGCGCAGCGCCGCCTCGACGCGCTTGTAGGCGTCGATGTCGGTCACCGAGCCGGCCAGCCGCGTGACGCGGCCGTTCTCGTCGCGCACGCCGATCATGCGCACGCGCAGCCAGCGCCAGCCGCCGCCGGGCGCGCGCACGCGGTACTCGCCGTCGCGCACGTCGGTGAGCCCGTCGAGGTGGCGCTGCAGGTCGTCGGCGTGGCGCTGGCGGTCGTCGGGGTGGATGTCCAGCAGCGCCATCCACTCGGCGCGCGTTCGGGTCGTGACCTGCGAGTCGATGCCGAGCAGGCGCATCGCCCGCTCCGACGTGTACATGCGGTCGTTGACGAGGTCCCAGTCGAGGATGCCGTCGTTGCTGCCGGCCACCGCCAGCGCGAAGCGCTCCTCCGACTGCCGCAGCGCCTGCTCGGTCTCCTTGCGCGCGGTGACGTCGACGCTGACGCCGGCCATGCGCCGCGGCTTGCCGTCCTCGCCCGGGAAGCACTGCGCGCGCGTCAGGATCCAGCGCGACTCGCCGCCCGGCAGCACGATGCGGTACTCGAAGTCCATGCGCTCGGCGCGTCCCTGCACGACGTCGGCCTCGATGCGCGCCAGCGCCGCGATGTCCGCGGGATGGACCTTGATGCCCTTGAAGTACTCCAGCCGCGTCGTCACCGGCGTGTCCTCGGGCAGGCCGAAGAGGCGGTGGATGGACCTGGAGACGAACAGGTTGTCGGTGGGCACCTCCCACACCCAGTGGCCGCCGGTGAGGCCGGCCATCGCCAGCGCGTAGCGCTCCTCGGACAGGCGCAGCGCGTCCTCGGCACGGCGGCGCGCATCGATGTCGGTGATGGAGCCGGCCATGCGCAGTGCACGCCCGCCGGCGTCGCGCACGCACAGGCCGCGCACGCGCACCCAGCGCCAGGGGTCGCCGTCGGCCGCGGCCTTGATGATGGTGACGGGGCCCGCGCCGGTGCGCGCCGGCGCGGCCATCGCGGCGGCTGCCGCGTCGCCCGCGCCGGTCGATCCGTCAGGCCCGTTCGCGCCGTTCGCGCCGTTCGACCTGCCGCCATGGCGGCGCACGCGGTACTCGACGGCATAGACGGGCGTGCGGCCCTCCATGTGGTCGTTCATCGCGGCGATGCGCCGCTCCGCGTCGTCGGGGTGCACCTGCAGTTCGACGTGCCAGGCCGCGCGCGGCGTCGTCTCCGGCCCCGGGCCGACGCCGAAGATCTCGCGCGCGCGCGGCGAGGCGTAGACGGTGTCGGTGGTGACGTCCCAGTCCCAGATGCCTTCCTCGGAGCCGGCGGCGGCGAGCGCGAAGCGCTCGCGCGAGAGCTCCAGCGAGGCACGCATGCGTGCCAGGCGCAGCAGCTGCCAGCGCAGCATCGCCAGCAGCGCCGCGGCCAGCAGCACGAGCGCGAGCGTGCGCAGGCCGTTGCCGATGCTGCGCTCGCGCCAGGCGGCCAGCGCCTGGCCCGTCTCGCGCGTCAGCACCACGGCCAGCGGGAGGCCGGCGACCTCGGCGCGCACGCCGAAGTACTCGCGCCCGTCGAGCGGGTTGGTGGCGCGCGCCACCGCCGACGGGTCGGCCCGCCACGTCGGCAGCAGCGGCTCGAGCATCGCCAGCGGCTGGCCGAGCCAGGCCTCCTCGACCGGGTGGCGCGCGACCAGCGTGCCGTCGCGATGGAGCAGCGCGATCGCCGTGCCGGACTCGGGCCGCACGTCGCGGTAGAAGTTCTGGAAGTCGTCGACGCGCACGTTGGCGGCGACGGCGCCGGCGAAGGCCCCGTCGGCCGTCTCCAGCCGGCGCGCCATCGGCAGGAACCAGCCGGGCGTGACCACGCGCCCCAGCCGCACCGGGGCCACGAGCAATGCCTGCCCGCGCTCGGACTGCACCCAGCGGAAGGCCGGGTCGTCGGCCAGGTTCACCACCGGCGGCGTGGGGTCGGCGGTGGCCGAGCTCGAGACCAGCCGGCCCTCGGCATCGAACAGCGACACCGCATCGGTCTGCACGAGGCCGAGCGACTGGTTCTTCAGGTAGGCATGCCGGTCGGCCGGCGAGAGGCGGCGCAGCGCGCCGCTGCGGCTGTCTTCGGCGACGCGGCGCAGCACCACGTCCACGGCCTGCAGGCTGCGCGCAGCCTGTTCGGCGAGCACGCGGCCCTGCGTCTGCAGGTCGCGCCCCGCCTCGGCGACGGCCTCGTGGTAGCTGCGCACGATCTCGTACACCGACAGCGCGGTGATCGCGCCGATGAACAGCGAGCCGGCCAGCGCGATGTTGCGCCACGGCCACCAGGGGTCGGCGCGGGCTTGCACCGGCCGCGCGTGGGCGGGGCTCGCTTCGGTTTCGGGGGGGGCGGGCGCGGCGTCGACGCTCATCGCGAGGGTGGGTGCAGAGGGTGCGCGGGCGTCAGAGGGAAGCCGGGCGTGCGCGGCAACGGCAACGCGGCGCGCTCAGCGCGCGACGAAGCGGCGCACCGCCGACAGCAGCCGCTCGCGCGTGGTGGGCTTGGCCAGCACGCAGTCGACGCCGAGCGCGCGCGACACGGTGCCGCACGACTCGACGCTCGAGAAGAGGGTGGGCGACAGGGCGATGATCGGAACCCCCGGGTGGCGCGACGCGACCTCGCGAATCGAGTCTACGCCGCCGCGCCGCGGGTACGGCAGGTCGACGATGACGAGGCGGCAGGCCGAGGCGCCTCCGGCCGGCGGCACCGTGTGCGTGGCCAGGCCCTCGGCGGCGAGCCACTCCTCGAGCAGGCAGGCCAGCAGCGGGTCGGCATCGACGAGCAGCACGTGGTCCGGACCGGGCCGCGCCATCGGTGCCGGCGGCGGGCAGGCGGTCGCGTCGCAGGTGGTCGCGTCGCCGGCGGGCGGGGCCGGGCCGTCGGCCGCCACGGCCCGGGCCGTGCTCCGGGCCTCGTCCTGCGGTCCAGGCGCCGCTTCAGGCGCGGTGGTCATGGCGCACCTGCTTGCATGCGCGCCATCTTCGCGGTGCCGGGCGACGCGCCGGTTTCACGATGCGGGTGCCGCATTACGTTTGAAATCAGCGCGGCTGCGGCACGACCCAGGCCAGGCGCGACAACGCGCCGCGCCAGCCCTGGACGAGGCGTTCGACCTGCGAGCTGCGCGGCGTGCCGTTCAGCGCCCACTGCACCAGGTGCTCGCAGTTGTTGGTCCAGAACCGGTAGCGGTCCTCGCCCAGGCGCGAACGCGCGCGCTGCACCGCCGCGACGCCGGCGAACGCCGGCGCCGCGTGCGGGTGCACGTGCACCGCGCGGCCCCGCGCGAAGCGGGCGAGGCTCACTTCCTCCACCGGCCCGCGGCGGAAGAGGCGGTTGAAGCCGGCGTAGTGAATGACGCGTCCCTGGCCCGCGTAGAGGCCGTGGTGCTGGTAGCCGCGGCGCGGCGAGACGAGGTGCGTGCCCGGCGCCCAGTCGGTGCCTTGCACCGGGTCGGCGTCGGTCGTGTCGCTGGCGCGGCGGGCCGGGGCCGGCATGGCGCCGGGCTCGGGGGAGGTCGGGCGGGCGGGCACGGTGTTCTCCTCGATCGGTGTTGCGACGTTCGTTGCTTTCTCGATGCGCGCCTTGCGGGCGGGCGTCGATCGATGGCGTCACTTCGATGGCGTCACTCTGGCGGCCGCCCATCGCGCGCCGATTGCGGCGCGGCGCGCGTGCGTCACAGCTGAAACGCGACGGGGGAGAGAAGGGGCGCGCCGGCGTGCAGCCGGTCACGCGACGGCGCGCAGGCGCGCGTCGCCGGCGGGGCCGCCATGGGGTCGTGCCCGGGCCCGCTCCGGGGCCGCCCTCGGGCGGACCGCGCGGTCGCTCAGTGATCGGCCGTCGCGTCGACGTCCTTGACGATGCGCACCAGCGTGGCATCGCTCGGGTGGCGGTGCGTCCGGTACCCGGCGCGCCCGGCCAGCGCCAGCATCGCGAGGTTCCCGCGCTGCACGTCGCCGTAGAGCTGACGCACGCCGTGCCGGCGCGCCGCCTGCTCGAGCAGCTGCAGCAACGTCAGGCCGATGCCCCGGCCCTGCCAGCCGTCGGCGACCACGATGGCGAGCTCCCGCGTGCCGGGCGGCGCACCGTCGGCGACGTAGCGGGCCTCGCCCACCGGGCGCACCTGTCCGTCCTCGCACGCCTCGGCCAGCAGCGCGACCTCGGTGCGGGGGTCGGGCCGGGTCATGTGCTCGATCCACGCGGCCGGCAGCTCCTTCACCGCACCGTGGAAGCGCGACCGCCGCACCGCCGGCGACAGGCCGCCGAAGAACGCCTTCAGGCGCGCGCCTTCGTTGGCGCGCAACGGCCGCACCTGCAGCGCGTCGGCACGCGCCGCGTCGCCCGCGGCGGGGCGTGGCATCGAGGCGCACGGATTCATGGTCGGCTCCCTGGCGTGTCGTGGAGCGGGGCGCTCAGCGCGGCGCGTGCCAGGCGGGCGCGGGTCCGCCGGCGGCGCGCGGCGGCCGGCGCCCTGGCGCGGGCGTGGGTCGTGCAGCGACCTGCCGCCGCAGCCAGCCGGTCAATGCCCGCCAGAGGCGGCCGGCGACCTCGGCGATGGCCTGCCGGCGCAGCTCGCGCGCGACGCGCTCGTAGTCGGCCACCGTCGGCGCCAGCGTGCGCGCCGGCTCGCCCTGCGACGCGCCGGCGGCTCCGCCGGCCTGCACAACGGGCGGCGGCGCGAGACGCAGGGCCTGCGCCCAGGCATCGGGAGCCGTGGTCTCGAAGAGGATCAGCTGTGAATCGTGCAGCCCCTCGACGAGGGCCAGGCCGGGACGGCGCAGCACGAGGCTGTCGCCCGGGCCGAGCACGTGGTCGGCCAGTTCGCCTTCCTCGGTGATCCAGACGCTGCCGCTGAACACACCCACGGCGCGCCCGGTGCCGCCGGGCTGGGCGAGCAGGGCCCGGCGGGGCAGCGGCGTCAGCGAGAGATCGTGCGCGTGCATCATGATCGTTCCTTCCATGTCGTGCCGATGGATCGGCAAGGGGACGATCCGCGCGGGCGGTTGCCGCTCGCTTTCAAAGGCCGCACCGGCGCGTTGCAGGTGCAATGCGGGCGGTGGCCGCGGCAGGCGAGCGCCGGCCCCGGGGGGCGCACCCCCGGAGTTCGCTCCAGCGAACGGCCGGCCACGCCGGCCGCGAGGCCTCAGCGCACCACGTCGACGGGCACGTCGAAGAGGTAGCCCGCGCCGCGCTCCGTCTTGATGAACTGCGGCCGCGCGGGATCGGCCTCGATCTTGCGGCGCAGGCGCAGGATCTGCACGTCGATCGAGCGGTCGTAGACCTCGGCGTTGTGCAGTCGCGAGAGGTCGAGCAGCCGCTCGCGCGAGAGCACGCGCTGCGGCGCCGAGACGAAGGCGGCCAGCAGGCTGAACTCGCCGTTGGTCAGCTCGACCTGGCGTCCGCCCTCGCCGCGCAGGCGGCGCAGGGGCACGTTCAGTTCCCAGGGCCCGAAGCGGTAGGCACGCACGCGCGCGATGGCGTCGGCCACCGTCGCCTGGGCCTGCGCGCGCCGCAGCAGCGCGCGGATGCGCGCGAGCAGCTCGCGCGGGCTGAACGGCTTGGTCAGGTAGTCGTCGGCGCCGAGCTCCAGGCCCATCACGCGGTCGGCCTCGTCGGCGCGGCCGGTGAGCATCAGGATCGGGATGGCCGAGGCCTGGCGCAGCCGGCGCGCGATCGCCAGGCCGTCCTCCTCGCCCGGCAGGCGCAGGTCGAGCACGACGAGGTCGATCGTCTCGCGCGCGAGCACGGCGTCGAAGGCGCGGCCGCTGTCGACGGCGGTGCAGCGCAGGTCGTTGTCGCGCAGGTAGTCGGTCAGCAGGTTGCGGATCGCCGGGTCGTCGTCCAGCGCCAGCACGTGCGGTGCGAGGGGCGCGCGCGCGGCGCCGGCCTGATCGGCCAGCGGCGCGCCGGCGGGGGCGGCGAGGTGCGCGGCGCTCGCCGCGCCCGTCGCGCCGGTGGCGCGCGCGGTCGGCGAGAGGGCGGGTGCGGGGTCGGCCAGGGTCAGCATGACCGGCGATCGTTGGCAGGGTGCATTGCAGCCCCGTTGCGGGCGTGACCGCCGGTATTGCAGTTGAAACCTTTGCCGCGATGCCGCGGGTCGCGCATCCGCCCGGCTGGCGGCGGGCCTCGTCGCCTCGTCAGGGCGGGTCGCCCCGCAGCAGCCGACGCATCAGCGTGGCGCAGGCCTGCGCCGCGGCGTCGCTGCGGTCCGCCCGGTCCGCGGTGCGGGCGATGACGACGCCCGCCTCGTGCATGCGGCGCTCGGCCCTGTGGATCGTCCGCTCGAGCTCGCCGAGCGCATGCAGCAGCCCGGTGGCCGTCCGCTCGTCGGCGCGCGCTGCGTCGGCCGGGTGCGAGGCCGCGCGCGACCGCTCGAGCGCCTGCGCGAGCTGCCGCGAGGCCAGCCGCACCGCGGTCAGCGCGTTGTCGCTCAGCGATGCCATCAGCGCATGCTGCCGCCTGAACGTCGTGGCCAGCTGGCGGAGGTGGCGCCCGCCGAGCCGGTGCCGCAGGTGTTCGCGGACGAGCGCATCGCTGTGCTCGAGGATCCGGCTCGCCGCGGCAGCCAGGCCGACGGCCTCGCCGATGACGATTCGCCCGACGGAGAGCGTGAGGTGCAGGTCGTTGACGGTGTGCATGGGTCGACGCGCCCCGCCGGGGCGTGGATCGATGGGTAGTGCAGGGAGTATCCGAGCGAGTCGAACATCGTCATTTCGCAGAAAGAAGGTCATTTCTGATCCTTCTCTGCGGCGGGCCGAGCCGGTCGTCGATGCGCGGGTCGCGTGGGTGGCGGACGGCGAACCCGGCGCCGCGACACCCGCGCCCGGCCACGCGCCCGACTGTGGCGGCGCGGGCGCACGCAGGGGCGGCCGCCGGGCCTACCGGGGTGTCTCGTTGCTGCGCACGAAGGCGCTGGCGCGCTCGAGCTCGACCGGCCGCACCTCGTAGCTCAGGCCGCAGGCAAGGCAGGGGTTCTGCGCTGCCAGCGCAGCCGCCTCGTCGAGGCTGGCGGCGCGGAAGAACCAGTAGCCGCCGACCACCTCCTTGGCCTCGGAGAACGGGCCGTCGACCGTGCGTTCGCGCGACACGAGCCTGCCTTCGACGGCCAGGCGCTGCCCCGGCAGCACGCGGCCCTCGGCCAGCAGGCGGTCGTACCAGACATAGAAGTCATCGATCGCGGCCTGGATGGTGGCCGGCGGCAGCGCCGGGTCCCAGTGGCCGCGCGAGAGCACGAGGTAGTCGTGCAGTCCGGGCGGCGGCGGTTCGGGTCGGGTCATGGCGGGCGTGGCGTGAAAGAGGTGCGCGCGCAGCATACGGCGGCGCGCCGCTCCCGGCATGACGTCGCGGCGGGCGCGGCGGCCCGCGCCGCCCGTCGCCGTGGCAAGCCCGGACGTCCGCTAGCATCGTTGGCCGCACGAACGCAGCCCCGTCCCTTGCACCCCTCCGGCACTCCGGCCGCCTCGACCGGGCCGTCGACCCCGCCGACCCCGCCAGCCCGCCCGAGCGGCGATGCCGCCCGGGCCCCGGGCCGCTCGCTGTCTGCGTACCTGCGCCGGCTCGTGTGGCTGTCGATGCTGCCGCTGCTGCTGCTGGCCCTGGCGCTGGTGGCCGAGGGCATGTGGCGCCTGTACGAGGCCGACGATCGCGCGGCCGAGGCCCTGGCCGCCCGGCTGGCCCTGCGCGTCGACGAGCTGATCGAGGACCGCGTGATGGCGCTGCAACTGCTGGCCGATTCGCCGCTGATCGCCGAGGGCCGGCTCGCGGACTTCCATCGCCGCGCGCAGGCCTTCCGCAGCCGGCTCGGCAGCGACCTCATCCTGGGCGACGCTCAGGGCCGCATGCTGCTGCACACCGGCGTGCCGTTCGGTGACCCCTTGCCGCCACTGCCCCCGCTGCCCCGCGCGGGCGCGGCCGGGCCGGCGGTGCCCGAAGGCGGCGGGCCGGCCGTCGGCGACCTGTTCGTCGGCCCCGTCAACCAGCGGTCGATGGTGGTGCTGGCCGTGCCGGTGCCGGCGCCGGTGCCGCAGCAGGGCGAGCACGCCGACAAGGTGCTGCTCACGGCCGTCGAGGCCGCCCTCTTCTCGCAGCAGATGCAGCACACGGTGCTGCCGCCGGGCTGGAGCGCGAGCGTGCGCGACAGCCGCGACGCGCTCGTCGCGGCGCTCGGGCCCGCACCGGGCGCAGCCCCGGGGGCCGCCACGCGCTTCGTCGTGCCGATCGCCCGTGCCCCGTGGACGCTGACGGTCGAGGTGAGCGAAGCGAGCCGCCGCGCGCAGTTCCTGCGCCCTGGGCTGGCGCTGCTGGCGGCCGTCGTCGTGGCGACGTTCATCGGTCTCGTTGCCGGGCGGCTCGGCGGCCGGCGGCTGAGCCGCGCGGTGGCCTCGCTTTCGGGCGCGCCGGCCGGCGCTGGCGCGGCGCGGCCCGGGGACGCCGCAGCCCCGGACGGCGCGGCGGCCGTGCACGACGGCGGCATTGCCGAGATCGACGAGGCGCGCCGCTCGCTGGGGGCCGCGGCGGCCGGGCACGAGGCGGCCATGGCCGCCCTGCAGCGCAGCGACGCCACGTTCCGCGCGTTGTTCGACGCCATCCCGGACGCCGTGATCATGGTCGACCCCGAGCGCCGCATCCGCAGCGTGAACCCGGCCTTCACGCAGATGTTCGGCTACGCGCCCGACGAGGCGATCGGCCGCACGGCCGAGTTCCTGTACGCCGACCCGCGCGACTACGAGGTGGCCGGACGCCTGCGCTTCGCGCGCGACCCCGCCATCGAGGGCGGCCTGTACGAGATGCGCTACCGCCGGCGCGACGGCAGCGAAGTGTGGGGTGAGTCGGCCGCGCTGCGCATCTTCGCCGGCGGCGAGATGATGGGCATGGTCGGCGTGCATCGCGACATCACCGCGCGCCGGAAGGCCGAGGACGCGCTGCGCAGGTCGGTGCAGAGCCTCGGCGAGGCGCACGAGCGCTTCGCCACGCTGTTCAACGCGGCGCCGGTGGCGATGGTGGTCGGACGCCTCGACGATGGCCGCTTCGTCGAGGTCAATGCCGCCTTCGAGTCGTTGAGCGGCCATGCGCGCGGCGAGGTGGTCGGCCGTGCGAGCAGCGAGTTCGCGCTGTGGCCGGACCCGGGCTTCCGCAAGACGGCGTACGAGGGGCTGAGCGAGCGCGGCTCGATGCCGGCGGCCGAGGCGCGGCTGCGCCGCCGCGACGGCACGCTGGTCGACGTCTCGTTCTCGGCCTGCGTCGTGCAGATCGGCGGTGATCCACATTTCATCGCGATGGTGGTCGACATCACCGCGCAGGTGCAAGCGCGGCGCACGCAGCAGCAGCAGCAGCAGGAACTCGAGGCGCTGGTGGCGCGGCGCACGGCCGAGCTGGAGGCCGCCAACGCGACGCTGGCCGAGCGAGCGGCGGCCATCGCCGACCTCTACGACGGCGCGCCGTGCGGCTACCACTCGCTGGCTCCGGACGGCACTTTCGTCGCGGTCAACGCCACCGAGCTGGCGATGCTCGGCTACTCGCGCGAGGAGGTGCTGGGGCAGCCTGTACATCGCTTCGTGTCGCCGGAGGGCCAGGCGCTGTTCCGCCAGCGCTACGCCGAGTTCCTGCGCACGGGCGAGGTGCGCGACCTCGAGTACGACGTGGTGCGCAAGGACGGCAGCCTCCTGCCGGTGCTGGTCAGCGCGGTGATGGTGCGCGACGCCGAGGGCCGCCACGTCGGCAATCGCGCGACGATGGTCGACAACAGCGAGCGCAAGGCGCGCGAGCGCCAGATCGAGGCGATGCAGCAGGAGCTCGCGCGCCGCGCCGAGGAAGCCGAGGCGGCCAACCGGGCCAAGAGCGCGTTCGTGGCCAACATGAGCCACGAAATCCGCACGCCGATGAACGCCATCATCGGCCTCACGCACCTGATGGCGCGCGAGGCGACCGATCCGCAGCAGCGCGCCCGGCTGGCGAAGGTGGACGACGCGGCCCAGCACCTGCTGCAGGTGCTCAACGACATCCTCGACCTGTCCAAGGTCGAGGCCGGCAAGATGGGCCTCGAGGAGGTCGAGTTCTCGCTCGACGACCTGCTGGCGCGCGCCTTCGAGCTCGTGGGCACGCGGGCGCGCGAGAAGGGGCTGGAGCTGGTGCTCGACATCGGCCATGCGCCAAGGCGCCTGCGCGGCGACCCGACGCGCCTGTCGCAGGCGTTGCTGAACCTGCTCTCCAACGCGGTGAAGTTCACGACGCGCGGCTGGGTGCGGCTGTCGGTGCAGGCGCTCGGGCGCGAGGGCGGCGACGTGCGCCTGCGCTTCGAGGTGCGCGACACCGGCGAAGGCATCGCCCCGGAGGCGCAGGCGCAGCTGTTCCGGGCCTTCGAGCAGGCCGACAGCTCGATGACGCGCCGGCACGGCGGCACCGGGCTCGGCCTGGCGTTGACGAAGCACATCGCGCAGCTGATGCACGGCGACGTCGGTGCCCGCAGCACGCTGGGCGAGGGCAGCACGTTCTGGTTCACGGCCCGGCTGGGCGTCGCCGACGACGGCACGGCGACCGGCCCGGAACCGGCCGGCAGGCCGGCCAAAGGGCTTCCAGGCAGCTTGCCGGGCAACCTTTCGGGCATCCTTTCGGGCAGAAGGGCGTTGCTCGTCGACGACCTGCCCGAGGCACTGCAGGTGCAGAGCGACCTGCTGCAGCGGCTCGGGCTGCGCGTCGAGGCGTTCGGCGACCCGCGGGCGGCGATCGAGCACGCGGCGGCCGAGGCGGCCGCCGGGCGCGGCTACGACGTCGTCGTGCTCGACTGGCGCATGGGTCCGCCGGACGGTGCGCAGGCGCTCGATCAGCTGCGCGTGCGCCTGGGCGCGGCGCTGCCACCCTCGGTGCTGGTGACGGCGCACGACGGCGACGAGGTGCAGGCGGCGGCGCGCGCGGCGCGGTTCGACGCGGTGGTGATGAAGCCGGTCACCGCCTCGACGATGCAGGACACGCTGCTGCGCCTGCTGGGCGCGTCGGCCGCTTGGCAGTCGCCCCACGCGCGCCCGGCCGGCGACGCGGCACCGGGGTCGGAGGCGCACGTGCCGGGCGAGGCCGAGTCGCTGCTGCGCTCGCGCCACGCCGGCCGGCGCGTGCTGATCGTCGAGGACAACCCGATCAACCAGGAGGTGGCCAGCGAGCTGCTGCGCGCCGCCGGCCTGGTGGTGGAGACGGCCGACGACGGCCGCCAGGCCGTGCAGCGCGTGCTCGCGGAGCCTTTCGACCTCGTGCTGATGGACATGCAGATGCCGGTGCTCGACGGCACGTCGGCCACGCGCGAGATCCGCGCTGCCGGCCGCGACGCGCTGCCGGTGATCGCGATGACGGCCAACGCGTTCGGCGAGGACCGCGCCGCGTGCCTGGCGGCGGGCATGAACGACCACGTGGGCAAGCCGGTCGACCCCGACGTGTTGTACGCGACGCTCGTGCGGTGGCTGCCTGCCGCGCCGGCCGCCGCGACCAAGGATGAAGTCCATGGCTGAAGACCGCGGCGCGCCGGAGGCGCCATCGCGACTGCGGGCGGCGGCGATCGTCGACGACGGCTCTTGCGACGTCGACGCGCTGCTCGCCGCGACGGCCCGCCGCGAGCGGCTGGCCGGCCGGCGCGTGCGCGGCCTGCTGATGACCTACCCGGGCGGGCGCGAAGGCTGTGCCGGCGACATGGTGCTCGTCGACCTCGACACCGACGAGCCTTACCTGGTGTCGCAACCGCTCGGTGCCGATTCGACCGCGTGCCGCGCCGACCCGCAGGGGTTCGCGCGCGCCAGCGAGGTGCTGCGGCGCGCCGCCGACGAGGTGTCGGACCTCGTGATCTGCAACCGCTTCGGCCGCATGGAGGCCGAGGGCGGGGGCTTCCGCGCCGAACTGCTCGAGCTGATGGTGCGCGGGCGGCCGCTGCTGACGGCGGTGGCGGCGCGCCACCTCGAGGCGTGGCGCCGCTTCACCGGCGGCGCCGCGGCCGAACTGCCGGCCGAGGCCGCCGCCGTCGAGGCCTGGGTGGGTGCGTCGGCCGGGACGGCCTGAGCCGGCGCGCACCGCGCGCGCCACGGCGCCCGGCGCGGGCCGGCGCGCCGGCCGTGCTTGCGCTGCAGCCGCAGCACGATCATGTGGACGAACAGGAGCCCGAGCGCGGGCAGGAGTGCCCGGCTGGCGCTCAGCGGCAGTGGCGCCGGCCCGAGGGCCACGCGGTCTGAAGCGACAACGCGCTCGGTGTCATGCGTCTTCCAGGCCGAGCCAGCGGCGGGCGTTGCCGGCGCGCAGCGCCCGGCGCGTCGCCTCGTCGAAGCCGCCGGCCTCGATCGCGCCGGCCGGGTCGCTCTCCATGATCACGAACGGGTAGTCGGTGCCGGCCATCACGCGGTCGGCGCCGAACGTGGCGACGAGGTGGCGCAGCGTCGCGGCGTCGTAGACGAGGTCGTCGATCCACAGCCGGCGCGCGTCGTCCAGCGGGTCGGCCGGCAGCAGGTCGCGCACCGGCGGCATGCAGCCGCGCGCATGGCGCAGCCGCGGCAGCAGCGCCGCCAGCGTGCCGCCGCCGTGGCTGAGCGCGATGCGCAGCCCGGGCAGCGCCGCCAGCAGGCCGCTGGTGACGAGCGAGGCGCCGGCCAGGCCGATCTCGCCCGGGAAGGCGAGCACCTGCTCCAGCGCCGGCGGGCCGACGAGCCGATGCAGGTCGGCCGGCCGCAGCGGGTGGACGAAGATTGCCGCGCCCCACTCCGCCGCGGCCTCGAAGAAGGGCCGCAGCTGCGCGTCGCCGAGCGGGCGGCCGTTGACGTGGCTGGGCAGTTCCACGCCGGCCAGCCCGGTGACGTGCAGCAGGCGGTCGAGCTCCTCGATGGCCATCGCCACGTCCTGCAGCGGCACGGCGCCCAGCGCGACGAAGCGCGCCGGCGCCTCGGCCACCATGGCGGCGAGGGTGTCGTTGAGGAAGCGTGCGAGCGTGCGGCCGTCCTCGGGCTCGAGCCACGGGCTCAGGAGCTCGGGCATCGGCGAGAGCACCTGCCGCGAGACACCCTGCGCGTCCATGTCGGCCAGGCGCACGCGGCAGCTCCAGCACTGGTGCGAGACGGTGCGGTAGACGTTGCCGGAGATCATCACGTGGCGGTGGCAGGCGTGCGCCGGGACCATGCCCGGCCACGGCGCGCCCGCCACGCGGCCGAGGTAGGCCGGGAAGTCCTCCGGCACGACGTGCGTGTGCACGTCGATCAGCGGGTCAGCGGACACGGGCTTTCCTATCCGCCGCCGCCGTGTCGAGGTAGCGCACGACCATCTCGCGCCACAGGCGGAACAGGCGCTTGAAGCGCGGCGGGTCGTGCTGCCACAGGCGCCGCACGGCGAGCCCGCGCACGATCGACAGCGTCAGCCACAGCAGGTCGTCGGCGACGTCGGCCGGCACGCCCGAATCGACGAGCGCGGCGCGCCAGTGCGCCTCCACCGGCAGGCGCGTCGCGGCGGATATCTCGGTCACCGTGTTGTCGGCCGCCTCGCGCAGGCGGCCCTGGATGGCGAGGTCCAGCGCGACGAGGAACAGCTCGCTGAAGAAGAACTCCTGCGCATCGGCGATGAGCGCGCGGATCGCCTCGTCGGGGCTGGCGGCGCGGCGCGCGCGGCTGCGCGCCTGCTCCGAGGCACGCACGAAGACGTGCTCGACCACCGCGACCACGAGGTCGTCCTTCGACGGGAAATGGTGCGTCTGCGCGCCCTTGCTGACGCCGGCGGCCGCGGCCACGTCGGCCGTGCGCAGGCCGGCGTAGCCGCGCTCGCCGAGCAGCTGCACCGCCGCGTCGAGGATGCGGCGGCGTGTCTCGCCGCTGCGTTCGGCCTGCGTGCGGCGCGAAACGGTCACAGCATCGTGCTCCCGCCGTTGACGCTGATGACCTGGCCGGTGACGAACGAGGCCTCCCTGGAGGCGAGGTACGTGACCATCGAGGCGACCTCGCCGAGCTCGGCCGCGCGGCCCATCGGGATGACGCCGAGGAACTTCTGCGCCACCTCGGGCCTGTCGCGCACGAAGGCCTCGAGCTGGGCGCTGTTGACGGCGCACGGCGCGACGGTGTTGACGGTGATGCCGTCGCGCGCGAACTCGCGCGCGAGACCGGTGGTCAGCCCGTGCACGCCGCCCTTGGCGGCGTTGTAGGCGGCGTGGTCGGCCAGGCCGTTGCGCACCGAGTCGGCCCCCAGGTGCACGATGCGGCCGTAGCGCCGTGCCTGCATGCCGGGCAGGAAGGCGCGCGTGCACCACAGCACGGTCCACAGGTTGCGGTCGATCGTCGCCCTCAGCGTCTCGGGGGTGTGCTGCAGGAAGGGCAGGATGACGCCGCCGCCGGCGTTGTTCACGAGCACCTGTGCCGGCCCGAGCGCGGCCTCGCTGCGCTGCAGCAGGCGTTGCGCCGTGGCCTCGTCGGCGAGGTCGCCGGCCACCGCCACCGTGCGCACGCCGTGCGCGCGGGCGAGGCGCGCGGCCTCGGTGCCGAGCGGCTCGTCGTGCAGGTCGGCCAGCGCGAGAGCGGCGCCCTCACGCGCAAAGGCCTCGGCCAGCGCGAGCCCGATGCCGCGCGCCGCGCCGGTGACGACGACCACCTGATCCTCGAACCGCCTTGCCGCCGCCATCGCCCGCGCCCTCCTGCAGCCCGCATGGTAGGCAACCGCCCCGCGCCGGCCGGGCGCAGGTTTTCCCTGAGCCCGTACGCATGCATACGATCACACAATGAACCAATTGCCGACCAGATGGTCTGTTTCTGCAGGCCCGAGGAGCGCGTGATGAGCGATTCAGGCACGGTGGTGCGCGGCCCGCGCTCGCCCATGGTCCGCAGCGACGAGGCGCGCGGCATCTTCCAGGTCTCGCGCCGCGCGTTCGTCGACCGCGGCGTGATGGAGCGCGAGTACGAGGCGGTGTTCGACCGCTGCTGGCTCTACCTCGGCCACGAGTCGGAGCTGGGCAAGCCCGGCGACTTCCTGACGCGCACCGTGGCGCGGCGCAACCTGCTGTTCACGCGCGACGCGCAGGGCCAGCTGCACGCGCTGTTCAACACCTGCCCGCATCGCGGCGCCGTCGTGTGCCGCGAGGCCCGGGGCAACAGCAAGGTCTTCCAGTGCTTCTATCACGGCTGGGTGTTCGGCTGCGACGGCAAGCTCAAGGGCCAGCCGGGCGACGAGCGCTACACCGCGGGCCACAAGGACAGCGGCGTCGGCAACCTCGTGCCGGTGCCGAAGTTCGACCGCTACGCCGGCTTCTGCTTCGTCAGCTTCGACCCCGACGCGGTGCCGCTGCCGGAGTACCTGGCCGGCGCGAAGGAGATCCTCGACCTCATCGCCAGCCAGGGCGAGAGCGGGATGACCATCGTCGAGGGCAGCCAGCAGTACGCCATCCGCGCCAACTGGAAGCTGCTGGCCGAGAACAGCGTCGACGGCTACCACGCACTCACCGCGCACGCGAGCTACCTCGACTACCTCAAGAACATGGTCGGCGGGCTGGTGCCCATCGCGCTGGCCGGCCGCAGCTACGACCTGGGCAACGGCCACGCGGTGCTCGAGTACAAGGCACCGTGGGGGCGCCCGATCGCGCAGTGGGTGCCGATGTTCGGCGAGCAGGGCAAGGCCGAGATGGAGGCGATCCGCGCGCGCCTCGTGCGGCGCCTGGGCGAGGAGAAGGCCACGCGCGTCTCGGCCTTCAACCACAACCTTCTGATCTTCCCCAACCTCGTCATCAACGACGTGATGGCGCTCACCGTGCGCACCTTCTACCCGGTGGAGCCGGGGCAGATGATGGTCAACGGCTGGGCGCTGGCGCCGAAGGAGGAGAGCGACTGGCAGCGCAGGTTCCGCCTCTTCAACTTCCTCGAGTTCCTCGGGCCGGGCGGCTTCGCGACGCCCGACGACGTGGAGGCGCTGGAGAGCTGCCAGATCGGCTTCGCGAACCTGGGTGCCGCCGGCTGGAGCGACATCTCCAAGGGCATGGGCAGCCCCGAGCCCAGCTACGACGACGAGCTGCAGATGCGCGTGTTCTGGCAGCGCTGGGACCGGCTCGTGAACGGAGACGCGCTATGAGCCCCGCCATGAGCCCCGTCACCCGCTCCGAGGCCGAGGACCTGCTGTTCCTGGAGGCCGACCTGCTGGACCAGTGGAAGCTGGACGACTGGCTGGCGCTGTACACCGACGATGCCGCCTACCTCGTGCCCAGCACCGATCTCGCGGCCGGCGCCGACGCCGCGAAGGCGCTCTTCTACATCGCCGACGACCACGCCCGCATGGTGCAGCGCGTGGTGCGGCTGCAGAAGAAGACGGCGCACTCCGAGTGGCCGCGCTCGAAGACGCGCCACCTCGTGAGCAACGTGCGCGTCGGCGCGGCCGAGGGCGACGAGACGCCGGTGAGCGCGGCCTTCGTCACCTTCCGCAGCAAGAACGGCGTGACCGACACCTACATGGGCCGCGCGCTCTACCGGCTCAAGCGCATCGACGGCGCGCTGCGCATCCGCGAGAAGCGCTGCGAACTCGACCTCGACGGCCTGCGCCCGCACGGCCGGGTGAGCATCATCCTGTGAGCGCCGCCCGGCCGATCCGAAGGCGCTCGCTCCCCCTCGGGGGGAAGGCGCGCAGCGCCAAGGGGGCAACTTGACCCCGCCTTTCCGCTACCGCAAGCTGGGCTACGCGGCGCTCACGGTCACCGACCTCGCGCGCAGCCTGCACTTCTACCGCGACTTGCTGGGCCTGGAGCTGGTGGAACAGCGCGACGACACCGCGTTCCTGCGCTGCAGCCGCGACCACCACAACCTCGTGCTGGACCAGGGGCCGGTGGCCGGCCTGAGGCGGGTCGGCTGGGAACTGGAGTCGCAGGCCGATGCCGAACGGGCCTTCGCACACTTCGAGTCGCGCGGCCTGGCGCCACGCCGTGTCGACAAGGCCGAGGCCCAGGCCCTGCGCCAGGGCCCGGGCTTTCGGGTGCGGCTGCCGGGCGCGGGCCTCGAGTTCGACTACTACGGCGCCACGACCGTGATGGCGCGGCCGTGGACCCCCACGGTGGCGAAGATCGCGCGCCTGGGCCACGTGGTGATCGGCAGCGCCGGTTTCGCCGCCACCAAGGCGGCGCTGCTCGGCGACTTCGGCTTCGCCGAGAGCGACTTCGTCGAGGACCGGTTCTCGTTCATGCGCTGCTTCCCGAACCCGTTCCACCACACCTTCGCGGTGGGCGCGAGCACGGGCAACCACCTGCACCACGTGAACTTCATGGTGACCGACATCGACGACGTCGGCCGCGCCTGGCACCGCATGACGAAGGCGGGCGTGAAGATCGCGTTCGGCATCGGCCGCCACCCGCCTTCCGGCAGCGTGTTTCTCTACTTCTTCGACCCCGACGGCATGACCGTCGAATACAGCTACGGCATGGAGGAGTTCCCCGAAACCGGCGCGCGCGAGCCGCGCATGCTGGAGCCGGTGCCCGAGAGCCTGGACACCTGGGGCGCGGTGCCCGACCCGGGCTTCGGCAAGGTGGGCCGCATCGAAACCGAGGCGGCGTGACCGGCAAGCTCGTTCCGCTCTGCCCGGCCGACGAGGTGTGGGAAGGCGCGATCCGCCAGGCCCAGCTGCCCGGCGGGCACAAGATCGCGCTATACCGCGTGGACGACGTCGTCTACGCCACCGACGACACCTGCACGCACGGTGCCGCATCGCTTTCCGAAGACGGGCGCGTCGAAGGCGAGCAGGTGGAATGCACGTGGCACAACGGACGCTTCGACATCCGCACCGGCGCGGCCTGCGCGATGCCATGCGACGTGTCCCTGAAGACCTGGCCGCTGCAGATCGTGGACGGGCAGGTGTGCGTGGTGGTGGGCGAAGGTTGACCACTTCGGCAGACAACTGGCGAACCAACTGCTGCTGCCAAGGCCTTGGGCTGGTCTGTCGGGTTAGGGCAAGTGGGGTGTTGCGGCGATGGGTTGGTGGGGCCGCTTCAAGCGCGCGGTCTGCCCAGGAGTAGAGGAGTGCCTCCCAGTGCGCAATGAGCCGGATGAGCGGAAACAGATCCGGCCACGTTCAGCCTGATACCCCACTGCCTGATCACTCGTTCAATCCAAGTAGAACTGATCGGTGTCGATCCAGTCCATTCGAATCAGCGACCAGAAATCCAGCGCAATGCGCTGGGCCACGTAGTTGTACGGCAGCCAACCGTATCCCGACTGGCCCCAGCCCGAGCCCCAGGAGTTCCTGATCAGCAGGGCCCCGATCGTCGACTTGCCGGTCTGTTGGTTGGTGATGGCGAGTTTATCGTCGTAGCCCACGGCCAGCACGGCGTGGCCCCACTCTGGCTCAGCTGCCAGTTCGCTGTCGGTGGGGAACGGAATCTTGCCCGGCCCGTCGCCGCTCTCGAAGGATCCGTAACCCCAGAAGCCGAACATGGCCGGTATGCCTGAGGCGAGATGCTTCTTTACCGAGTCAAGCACCTTCTCGCCCGGGATGTGCTGCCCGAGCGGATCGTGAGTGAAGTAGCGGGTCGACTTGAAGTTGTCGGCTACCGCATAGACGAACTGCGTCGGCTCGCGGTCGAAGTCGGGGGCGGTATCGGTGTAAAGCCAGTGCCTCTCGCTTGGTACGCCGCACAGCACCAATGCACCCATCGCGTGCCGCAGCCACGCCCCGGTGTCGCCGGTGACACCCAAAAGATTGCGTGTCGTCTTGTAGACGAAGAGACGCGAACCGTCGAGGTGCTTGCCAAACGCGCGGCGCTGGAAGTACTCGGCCGCGCCAACGGCGGCGTGTGCGGTGCACGAACCCAAGTCCCCCTGGTTCTCGACAGGGCTGCACCATCGGCGCAAGTCGACCGAGCCTGCCGGGGCCTTGGCCGTCCTCCGCTTGCGCACTCCTGCCTTCTCGGCCATCCGGTCGGTGATGGACTTGACCTTAGGGTGGTCGGCCGTGTAGTCGCGCGGATCGAGAACAGGCGGCAGCCAGCCCGTGCCTACGCGGCGCGCGATGCTAGGAATCCAAATGCGTTGATTGACAAGCCTGATTGCCATTGCGCTCCCCTTTCCTGATTGAAGATGCGGGGCGCCTATGTAGCAGGGCGGGGAAGCGAGGCGCTGAGCCTGCGCAATGCGAGACCGACGTTCCAGTCTGCCGATCAGGACCTGCGGTCGCTGTGCCGCTCTCGTCCTTGGCAAGGGGCATGGAGGCACTGCGCCTGTTAGGGGGTCGAGCAATTGCTGCAGATTGAGCGGGCTCAATCGCCCGTGCTGTGGCCGGCAGAAGCATGAAACATTAGTACGGTTGCTGACCGTGTTCAAGTCGGCGAGACGACCGCTCAGGCTCGCACTGCCGTTCCAACCATCGGAGGAACCCCATGCCATCATCCGCGCTGACCTACCCAGGTGTGTATGTCGAGGAAGTGAAGAGCGGAGTGCGCACCATCACTGGCGTGGCAACTTCGATCACAGCCTTCATCGGGCGCACCGCCCGGGGCGAGGTGAACAAGCCCAAGACACTCAACAGCTACGCCGATTTCGAGCGCGAGTTCGGCGGGCTGTGGCTTGACAGCACCGTCAGCTACGCAGTTCGCGACTTCTACCTCAACGGAGGAAGCAAGGCCGTCGTTGTGCGTCTCTTCCGCCCACACTTCGCGGATGACGCTGCGCGTCTGAAGGCGCTTGACGAGGCCAAGGCCAAAGCGAAAGACGCCGCCGACGCCGTTGCCAAGGCCGCCAATGATGCCGCAACAGCCCAGGGGGCGACGAAGCAATCCGTGGCCGATGCGGCGGTGGCGAAGTGCAGCGACTACAAAGACAAGGGCCCCAAGGAGGCGGCAGCCGCGGCCGCGGCCGTGGCTGCAGCGGCCGTGGCGAAAGTCGCCAGTGCTGCAGATGCGGCTGCCGTTGCAGCAGCCGCTGGGGATGCAGTCGCGAGCGCGGTGACGAACGCAGCCAGCGAGGCTGCACCCCGCACGACGGCCAAGCTAAGCGCCAACGGGTTGGAGCTCGAGGCCGCGTCGGAGGGCTCCTGGGGCAACGCACTGCGCGTGCGGATCGATCACGACGTCAAGAACGATCCCGACAACAAGCTGTTCAACCTGACGGTTCGCGACGGCATCACCGGACAGGTCGAGGTCTTTCGCAACCTATCGGTCGAGAACGGACACATCCGGCAGGTCGAGAAGGTGCTGGCGAGTGACTCGAAGCTGGTGCGGGCAACGGGGTCGCCACCTCCCAACCGGCCAACAGCGCATACCACCCCTGGTCCTGACAAGGTCAACCTGCTCTGGGGCGACAACGGAACCAACACCTGGGTGACAGGCGACGGTCTGGCCTCGGATGGATCGCCTGTGGAAAAGGATGACTTCATCGTGACGGGCTTGCAGGATTCAAAGAAGGGCCTTTACGCGCTGGAACAGGTGGATCTGTTCAATCTCCTGTGCCTGCCGCCCTACATGGACAACGCACAGAACGTGAATATGGAACTGATCAACGAAGCGATCGCCTATTGCGAGAAGCGGCGGGCCATGTTGCTCGTGGATCCGCCGAGCGATTGGGTTTCTTTGGAGGATGCCCGCAAGGGGGTTGAGTCCAAAGTCGGCGACTCCCACAAGAACGCAGCTCTGTTCTTTCCGCGCCTGCTCCAGCGCAACCCGCTGCGCGACGATCAGGAGGAAGCGTTTGTCCCCTGCGGGGCGGTCGCGGGTGTCTTCGCGCGAACCGACACCGAGCGGGGGGTGTGGAAGGCCCCGGCCGGGCTCGATGCGGCGCTCAGGAACGTTCCGAAACTGAGTGTTCCTCTCACCGATCCGGAGATCGGCGAACTGAACCCCAAGGGCATCAATTGCCTGCGTGCCGTGCCTGCCGCCGGCCGAGTGATCTGGGGGGCACGCACACGCGTCGGCGACGATCGGCTCGCGGACGAGTGGAAGTACATCCCGGTGCGCCGCACGGCCCTCTTCATCGAGGAAAGCCTGTATCGCGGCACGCAGTGGGTCGTCTTCGAACCCAACGACGAGCCGCTGTGGGCCCAGATCCGCCTGAACGTGGGTGCCTTCATGCACGGGCTGTTCCGCCAGGGCGCCTTCAAGGGCGCGACACCCCGCGATGCCTATTTCGTCAAGTGCGACCGCGAGACCACGCCGGACGAGGACGTCGACAGAGGGATCGTCAACATCCTGGTCGGGTTCGCGCCATTGAAACCGGCGGAGTTCGTGGTGATCAAGCTCCAGCAGATCGCTGGTCAGCTTCAGGCTTGAGGAGGCCGTCATGCCAGGGTTCGCAGTCAACGCGCAACGATTCGATCCGTACAAGAACTTCAAATTCCGCATCAAGTGGGATGGGAAATACGTCGCTGGCGTCAGCAAGGTCGGCGCGCTGAAGCGCACCACCGAGATCGTCGAGCACCGCGAAGGAGGCGACCCGAGCAGTTCGCGCAAGAGCCCGGGCCGCACCAAGTTCGAGGCCATCGCCCTCGAACGCGGTGTCACGCACGACAAGGAGTTCGAGCAATGGGCCAACAAGGTGTGGAACTGGGGTGCGGGGCTGGGTGCCGAGGTGTCGCTGAAGGACTTCCGCAAGGACTTGATCATCGAGCTGTACAACGAAACCGGTCAGCTGGTGATTGCCTACAAGGTCTACCGCTGCTGGGTTTCCGAGTTCCAGGCCCAGGCGGATCTGGATGCGAATGCCAACGCAGTGCTGATCCAGTCCATCAAGCTTGAGAACGAGGGGTGGGAGCGCGATACCTCCGTGGTCGAGCCCGCCGAGGTTTCCTACACCGAGCCGCAATGAGCCTCGGGAACTGAACCTGGCAACCCGATCGGGGTCGCGCGATGACCGCCCCACCGAAAGCAGAGGCACTGTTGCGCACCTGGGAGTTGGGTGCCAAGGCAGCGGCGCCAACTCGCGCTTGGCTGATGTTGTGTGCTGGGCAGCCCGACCAGCCCGGGCACGCGCTGGCCGGCTTCAGCGTCGGACAGCGCGACGCTCAGCTTCTCGAGCTTCGTGAACAGCTGTTCGGCCCGTCGTTCGAGTGCGTCACCCGCTGTCCGCAGTGCGAGCAGCTTGTCGAATCTGCCTTCTCTGCGGACGACATTCGCCTTCCTCACGCGGAGTCGGGCATCACCTTCGATGTCGAGGCGGAGGGCTACACCACGCGTTGTCGACTACCCACTTGCGCCGATCTGATCGCGCTGGAAGCAGAGGCCGACGCCGACGCCGTCCGGCAGCGGCTGCTTGACCGATGCCTGCTGCGAGCGAATCCGCCGCCTTCAGAAGTGCCGACAAACGGGCTGCCGGAAAGCCTTGCTGCACGGATCGCTCAACGCATGGCCGAGCTCGACCCACAAGCTGAGGTGATGCTTCACCTCACCTGCCCGCATTGCGGACATCCATGGCATGCACCGTTCGTCATCGGGCAGCACCTCTGGTCGGAAATCGATCAATGGGCGCGCAGCCTGCTGAATGACATCCACGCGCTAGCGAGCCGGTACGGGTGGAGCGAGGCGGACATCCTCGCGATGAGTGCCGTGCGGCGTCAGGTGTATCTCGAAATGCTGGCCACATGAGAGCCCGTGAGCGCCCAATGGGCGACTACCTCTTCAATCTTGCCCGGCAGATCGTCACGTCCGAAGCGACGGTCTGGCCCAGGCCTGCGTATCGATTGGCGCCACACACGCTCGCCGATGGGCTTGACTCCCCGTTCACGCTCTGCGAACCGCAGCCATCGGTTGCGGCCCCACGCTCGTCCGCCGGCGGGTCATACCGAGCGGAATCGCGCGGTGCCACCGCGACATCCCCGGCCGCGGATCCTTCCGTGGGAAGGCAGAACGATATGTCGCCGGAGAGCCCGGCGCCCCGGGCCGTGACAGGCGGCGCGCCCGAGCCGACGCCGGCGGTTCCTGGTGCCGCGCGGGCCGAAGCACCAGCGCTGCAGCGCAATTCCATGGAGGCTGCGGCGCAGGGCTCGTCAGGGCCGCCGTTGACCGAGGCCACCGGTTCAGCAAGCGAAGGGACGCCAAGCGCCGCTGTGGAGACGCGGGTCGGCCGCTCAGCGGTCATCGAGGTGAAGAGCCTGGACCCGAGCGCCCTGGCGTCGACGGGCAGGGCGCGGGCGGCTGCCAGCCATATCCTCGACGCGTCGCGCGTCCAAGAACCTGCCACCTATGAAGCGGTGCCCGTTGCCGCCAAGGTGAGTCGCGACAAGCCGCTGGAACCGCGTTTGATGAGGGCCGGATCTGCAGTGGGCGTGATGCCAAGGCTACCTGCTGCGGCATGGCCCCGCGCGTCCGTTGCGGGCGATGCTGAAGCGCCTACCGTGCACGTCACGATCGGCCGGGTCGAAGTGCGCGTCGGATCACCTGCCGCGGTTCCATCCCGGCGCCCTGGCACGACACCCAAGCCGGCATTGAGCTTGAGTGATTACCTGCGGCGGCGCAACGGAGGGTTGCCGTGAGCAACCACCTCGCGTTGGGCACCGTGACCGCGGCACTTGGCGAGGTCGCCCACGCTGCCGCGGAAAGCGCCGTGGATGGCGTTGCGTTGCGCTTCGGTCGTCCTGCCGCGCCCGCGGGCGGGACCACCGACCGTACGTTGAACGTCTATCTCTACCAGGTCACCCCGAACGCGGCGCTGCGCAACGCCGATCTGCCAGCGCGCAACGCGACGGGGCAGATCACGCAGCGCCCCGCGGCGGCCCTCGACCTGCACTACCTGCTCAGCTTCTACGGCGATGACCAGAAGCTTGAACCCGAGCGGATGCTCGGCGCCGTGGTGCGTGACCTGCACTCCATGCCCGTGCTGACCGCGAAGCGCATCCAGGACGCGATCGGAGCCCACACCGAGCTGGCGGCTTCCGACCTGGCCAGGTCGGTCGAGCCCGTAAAGGTCACGCTGGCGCCCATGTCGCTCGAGGAGATGTCGCGGCTGTGGTCGGTGATGGCGCAGACGCCTCATGCGCTGTCGGTGCCTCTCGTGGCGACGGTCGTTCTGATCGAGGCGACCGAAACCGCGTCGCCGGCACTGCCGGTGCTTCAGCGTGGCGAGGGGGACCGAGGCGTGGACATGCTCGTGGGGCCGTTTGCGCGGCTCGACAGCTGCTGGGCCGGTGCAGCCGCTGCCGCGCGGCGAAGACCGCGCCCGCCAGGGCTGCCCAGTGCCCAGCTCGGTGCTACCTTGGTCTTCGCCGGCGCGAATCTTGGTGGGGAGACGACGGCGGTTCGCTTCACCCATCCACGCCTGGACGCGCCGACGGACGTCACAGTGGTCGAGTCCGATCGCGGATCCGGCGAGTTGCGGTTGATGCTGCCCGACGACGATCCGGCGCAGGACTCCTGGGCTGCCGGGATCTACGGCGTCGTCGCCCGGGTCGAGCGCGGTGGCGCCGCGAAGAGTTCGAACACGCTACCGCTCTTGCTGTCGCCGCGCATCACGGGCATCGAGCCGGCCAGCACGCTGACGCGCGACAGCAACGGGGCCGTCAGCCTCACCGTGAAGTGCCGGCCCAAGGTCCTTCCGAGACAGACTGCTGTCCTGCTGTTGGCCGGCCGCGAGGTGGCTGCGGTGCCGCGTGCGACGGCAAGCGAGACGTTGAACTTCACCATCGAGGACGCGCCGGTGCTGACGGCCGCGCTCGTGCGACTGCGGGTGGATGGCGTTGACAGCCTGCCCTTCAAGTACGACGAGGGCGGCACCTTCGTCTTCGATGACACGCAGCGAGTGAGCATCGCATGAGCGACCGGAACGCCTGGCACCGTCAGAACGATGCCTATCTGGCGGCCGCCCTGGCTTGGCTGCGGTTGAAGCTCGCGCTGATGGCCACCGGACGCGGTTCCCCTGCGCCCGCGGCGGCTTCACAGGCTGGCGGCGGAACCAACTCGCCGCGCGACGGATCGCGCTGGAACTTCATGCGGCGCATCTTGCCGGCCGAAGCTGCTGCAAGCCCCGAGACGCCGTCCAGTCCTTCGGCACCCGAGGGGGCAGATGCCCAGGCGCTGGCCGATGCGGCACGCGCGTTGGCTGCCGCCAGCAGCGGGAGCCCTGCGCCCGCCTTGCCGTTGCTCTGCGAGCAGTTGGGCCTGTCGGCCTTCGAGCGCGACACGCTGCTGCTGTGTGCGGCGATGGAGCTCGACACCCGAACCGCAACTCTTTGTGCGCGCGCGCATGACGATCCGTCCAGGCCCTACCCGAGCCTCGCGCTTGCGATGGCCCTGTTCGACGAGCCGGCGTGGGACGTGCTGTCGCATGAACGGCCTCTACGGCGCTGGCGCCTGATCGAGTTCCCCCAGCCTGCGTCGCAACCGCTCATGCTCAGCGCGTTGCGCGCGGATGAGCGGATCGTCAGCTTCATCAAGGGGCTGAACGAACTCGACGAGCGGCTTGCGGCTCTAGTCGAACCATTGCCCTCCACGACCCTGGCCGATCTGCCGCCTTCACAGCGTGCCGTCGCAGAGACCGTGCTGGCTTCCATCGATGGCTCGTCGGGAGCGTCGATTGTTGTTCAACTCAGTGGACGCGACGGCGTCTCCAAGCAGCAGGTCGCTACGGCAGTGGCTGCATTGCGCGGGTTGCGCCTCGTGAGGCTGTCTGCCGACGGCGTGCCGTCGCAGGCTGCCGAGCTCGAGGCGTCGGCGCGCTTGTGGCACCGCGAGGCGCGGCTGCTCGACTTGGCGCTCTACGTGGACGCGCAGGAAGACGAGCCCACTGCTGGCTCCGACCCGAGCCGCGTGACTCGATTCCTCGCGCGCACCGGTGGCCTAGTCTTCGTCGACAGTCACGAGGGATTCCCGAGGCTGCGTGCCGCCTCGGTCAGAGCCGAGGTGGACAAGCCGTTGCCGGCCGAACAGCGTGCGGCCTGGCAGGCGGCGCTGGGAGAGGTGACTGGCGAACTGCCGGGGCGGCTCGCCGGCCAGTTCAACCTGAATCACCGCGACATCACGGCCATCGGCCTGGAGGCGCGCCGCATCGCCGACTCGAGCGAGCTCGAGGATCGGCTGTGGCGTTCCTGCCTCGAGCGCACCCGGCCTGCGCTCGAGCGCCTGGCCGAGAAGATCGATGCCAAGGCAACTTGGAAGCTGATGGTTCTGCCGGACAACGAGGTTCAACTGCTGCACGAGATCGCTGCCCAGGTCAGAGCGCGGACTCAGGTCTACGACGAGTGGGGCTTTCGCGCGCGCATGAATCGCGGCCTTGGCATCACGGCGCTGTTCGCCGGCGACAGCGGCACCGGCAAGACCATGGCGGCCGAGGTGCTGGCCAATGAGCTGCGCCTGGACCTGTACCGCATCGACCTGTCGGCGGTCGTCAGCAAGTACATCGGCGAGACGGAGAAAAACCTGCGCCAGGTCTTCGATGCGGCCGAGGACGGCGGGGCGATCCTGCTGTTCGACGAGGCCGACGCGCTGTTCGGCAAGCGCAGCGAGGTCAAGGACTCGCACGACCGATACGCGAACATCGAGATCAACTACCTGCTCCAGCGCATGGAAGGGTATCGCGGGCTCGCCATCCTGGCGACGAACATGAAGAGCGCTCTTGATCAGGCCTTCATGCGCCGCCTGCGCTTCGTCGTGAACTTCCCGTTCCCGGGCCCGGCCGAACGGCGCCGGATATGGGAGACCGTCTTTCCCGGCGGAGTGCCCCTAGGTCGCCTCGACTACGACCGCCTCGCGCGCCCAAGCCTCACGGGCGGCAATATTCACAGCATCGCGCTCAGCGCCGCCTTCAGAGCTGCGCGAGACAACGCGCGGGTCACGATGAAGGGCGTGCTGGATGCCAGCCGCGCTGAACTGCGCAAGCTCGATCGGCCGGTCCATGAGGCCGACTTCCGCTGGGATGAATCGATGGAGGTCGGCCGATGAAGGTGCATCTCCACATCGAGCGCCTGGTGGTCGATGCTTCGTGGAGCGCCGGCCCCGGCGAGGTCGAAGCCGCCATCGCCGAGTCGCTGGCGGGCTGGCTGGGCGGGGAGGGCGTCGCTCCGGCGCCGGCCCGCGAACACGTCAGCCTGCTTCACATCACCGCGAGGGATGGTGCGCCCGTGCCGGCACTGGGCGAGGCGCTGGGGCGAGTCGTCGGCGCCACCCTCCTCGGCTCGAACGAACCGGCCGCAGGCGCAGGGCAATGAGCTCCGCTCCCTTCTCCCCCCGACTCGTCAAGGGCGCGCTGGTCGGTGTCGACCTCTTCAACCCGCTCGCGAGCGTCGTCGTCTTCCAATACAACCCGGAGACGATGACGCGCCGACTCGAGCCTCGCACGGTGGGTGGCGAAGGCGAGCAGGGCGAAGCCTTCCGCCTCGCCGGCGCGCCGAAGGAGACGATCACGCTGTCGGTCGAGATCGACGCCACCGACCAGCTCGCCGAAGCCCATCCCGTGGCCGTCGCCTCGGGGATCAGCCCCACGCTTGCAGCGCTGGAGATGATGCTCTACCCGAAGAGCGCCCAGGTGGTCGCCAACAGCATCCAGGCAGCGCTCGGCACGATCGAGGTGATGCCCGCCACCGGGCCGATGATCCTGTTCGTCTGGGGGCCCACTCGCGTGCTGCCGGTGCGCGTGACGGGCCTGACGATCACCGAAGAGGCCTACGACACGCAGCTCAACCCGACCCGCGCCAAGGTTGAGCTCTCGCTGACGGTGCTCAGCTACGGCGACCTCAAGATCGAATCGGCCGGGCACGCGCTGTTTCTCGCGCACCAGATCGCCAAGGAGGCGCTGGCCACGAGCAACCTCTTCAGCAGCGCCCAGAACCTGGGTGTGGCCCTCAGGCCGTGACGGGGATCCGAATGCTCTTCCCAGCCAACAGCCGCTACCAAGCCATCGAGACCACGCGACTGGTGCTGCCCGATGGCACCGAGGTCGTCTACCTACAACGGCGCCTCGTTCCACCGCCCGATCGCATGGCCCAAGTGCAGGAGCATGCCGTGGTCGAAGGGGACCGCATTGACAACCTCGCGGCCCGCTACCTCGGCGACCCCGAGCAGTACTGGCGCATCTGCGATGCCAACCGCGCGATGCGCCCGGCCGAGCTGACCGAGGCGGTCGGCCGTCGATTGCGGATCACTCTGCCCGAAGGCATTCCGGGGGCGCCCAGTGCTTGATTCGATCCAGCTCATGCTGCTGATCGGGCCGTTGGCCGTTCCGGTGCCCGCGCCGCTGCCGGTGACAGAGGCCCTGCAACGGCTTGAAGTGACCAGCGGCCGCGACCGCAGCGGCTTCCAGATGACCTTCGGGCTGGGCAAGACATCGCCGCTGCAACTCGCGCTGCTGCCCACCGGCTTCTTCGACCCGATGATCACGCGGGTCGTGATCGTCGTCATTGTCAGAGGCGTGCCGAACGTGATCATGGATGGCGTGGTCACAAGGCAGGAGATGCAGCCCGGCAACCAGCCTGGGCAAGCGACGTTGACCATCACCGGCGAAGACCTGAGCGTGCTCATGGATGTGGTCGAATTGCAGATGGCGTACCCGGGCATGCCCGATGGGGCACGCGTCGCCGCCCTGCTGGCGAAGTACGCGGCATTCGGCGTGGTTCCGGCGGTCGTGCCGCCGCCGGTGCTCAACATCGACAGCCCGACCGACCGCTTCGACGTGCAGCACGTGAGCGACCGCGCCTACATCCAGGCGTTGGCCGCGCAAAGCGGCTATGTCTTCTACATCGAACCCGGTCCCGCCCCGGCCAGCAGCCTTGCCTATTTCGGCCCGGAGCTTCGCATTCCGGTGCCACAGCCTGCCCTGAGCGTCAACTCCGACTGGGACACGAATGTCGAGTCGCTGAACTTCGGATTCGATGGCCTGGCAAAGCGGCAGGTCGTCATGTACACGTACGACCCCATCACGCGCAAGATCGCGATGCCGTTTCCAGTGCCACCGGTCAACCCGCTGCGTCCGCCACTGGGTGCGCGGCCCACGCCGCCGGCCCGGGTGGTGTTTGCGCCAGAGACGGCGCATCTGAAGCCGGCCGAACTCGCCAAACGGGTGTTTGGCTACCTGCGGGAGAACGCGGACGCACTCAGCGGATCGGGCTCGCTGGACGTCGCGCGCTATGGGCATGTGCTGCGCGCGCGCATGCTGGTGGGCGTGCGCGGCGCCGGCACCAGCTACGACGGCCTCTACTACGTCGACAGCGTGACGCACAACGTCAAGCGGGGCGAATACAAGCAGAGCTTCCAGCTCTCGCGAGACGGGCTGATCTCGCAGACCCCGGCGGTGATGCCATGACGGCTCTCGGCACCCCCGGTCGATTCATCGGCAAGTACCGCGCCACCGTGCTGCAGAACATCGACCCCGAGCAACGAGGCCGCCTCCAGCTGCAGATTCCCGATGTGCTGGGCGGCATTCCATCCACCTGGGCCGAGGCCTGTGTGCCGCTGGCCGGGCCGACGGGCATGCCGATGGGCGTGTTCATGGTGCCGCCCATCGGCGCCGGTGTCTGGGTGGAATTCGAGCACGGCGATCCGAACTACCCCATCTGGGTCGGCTGCCGGTGGGGCGGGCCTGCGGACATCCCGAGCGACGCGAAGGCGGGGATGCCGGCGTCACCCAACATCGTCGTGCAAACGCTCGGCCAGCAGGCTCTCATGGTCAGCGACGCGCCCCCGTCGCCCGTGACCGGCGGCATCGTGCTGAAGAGCGCCACGGGCGCGATGGTGGTCGTCAACGACAGTGGCATCTACATCGACAACGGCAAGGGCGCCACCATCACGCTGGTCGGGCCGACCGTGAGTGTCAACAACGGCGCCCTGGCCGTCACCTGAGCGCAAGGGAACCCAGCATGCCCGGATTCCTGGTTCAGGTCGGTGCCCAGGTCCTGTGCTCGCACGCCGGGCAGGCCACGCCGAGCACGCCCAACCCACGCGTGAGCCTGTCCGGCGCACCGACTGTGCTGATCAGCTCGCCATACGCGGTGGCCGGCTGCACCCTGCCGCCACCCACCGCGGCCAACGGTCCATGCGTCAGCGGCCAGTGGCTCAGCGGAACCACGCGGGTGCTATCCAACGGCCAGCCGCTGGTGGTCCAGACCGGCACCTCGCTGTGCTCACCCACTGGCACGCCGCTCCTCGTGGCATCGACACAGACGCGCGTCCTCGCGACCTGAGGGCACCATGAACCTCGACTTCCCGTTCCACTTCGATAGTCTCGGGCGCGCGGCGCGCGCGGGTGATGCGGAACACGTGCGCGACATGATCGAGCAGCTCTTGCTGACGCGCCCCGGCGAGCGTCTCAACCGGCCCGACTTCGGCAGCGGGCTGTTGCATGCGGTCTTCGAGCCCAATAGCCCGGAGCTCGCCACCGCGCTGGAGTTCACGACGCGAGCAGCGCTGCAACGTTGGCTGGGTGACGTGATCGAAGTCCGCTCGCTGGTCTTCAGCGCCGACGACTCGCAGTTGCAGGTGGAGCTGACCTATGTCCTGCGACGCACCGGCGAGCAGCGCACCGAGTTGTTCGAGTTGCGGGGCGCGCCATGACGCGATCGCCGGCTCTCTTTTGTCGGGATCGATCGGCACGCCGCCAGCAAGTGCGCAAGTCGCCGCTGTTCGGATTTGACGAGCTCGAACTGGGGGCCGACGGGTCCGAATTGCGCGTGAGCTTCCTCGGCCGCGCGCCCGCGCTCGAGATCCTGCCCCAGCAGCTTTGCATCGACGGCGGGCAACGCATCCGCGGTCTGCGGGTCGTCCGCGCGCGCATCGAGCGCGCCGATCGCAGCGACCTCGACGACCATCTCGTCGTCACCGTCGACCGGATCGGCGATCTGTCGACCTACCGGCTGTCCATCGTCGGCCTCGACAGCGAGGGCAGGCCGACCGATGCCGCACCCGCGGACTTTGATCCGCGCTACGCCAGCGTGTGGTTCAGGTTCCGCCCGGAGTGCCCGGACGACCTCGACTGCGGCGCCACGGTATCTTGCGAAGAGGCACCGCCGGCGGAGCCGGCCATCGACTATCTGGCCAAGGACTATGCGAGCTTCAGGCGGCTGATGCTCGACCGGCTTGCACTGCTGATGCCCGACTGGCAGGAGCGTCACGTGCCCGACCTGGGCATCACCCTGGTCGAACTGCTGGCCTATGTGGGCGACCAGTTGAGCTATCAGCAGGATGCGGTGGCCACCGAGGCCTACCTCGACACCTGCCGCCAGCGCATCTCGGTGCGCCGCCATGCCCGGCTAGTCGACTACCGCCTGCACGAGGGCTGCAATGCACGCGCTTGGGTGACGCTGGCGATCGGGCCGCAGCCGCACTTGCGCATCAATACCGGCGACTTCTACGTCTCGGGGCCGGCGGTGACCTCTGCCGGCCGCCGCCAGCCTGATGCGCCCGAGCTGATCTTCGAGCCCCTGGATCCCGCGCCGCACGCCGAGGTCGACCTCTATGCCGCCCACGAGCAGATCAGCTTCCACACCTGGGGCGATGCCCAGTGCTGCCTGCCGCGCGGGGCGACATCCGCAACGCTTCTCGATCCGGGCAAGCCGCCAACCACGGAAGCGGACGCGGGTCCGCCCCGCGTCGCCAACGTCGCGGTCGCGCCGGTCGTTCCCGAGCAAGAGGTCCGCACGTTGCACCTGCGGCGCGGCGACGTACTGATCTTCGAGGAGGTGCGCAGCCCGACCACCGGCGCCGAGGCCGACGCCGACCACTCGCACCGACACGCCGTGCGCCTGACGTCGGTGACGCCGTCGCGCGACCCGCTGACCCGAGCCTTGCTCGTCGAGGTGGAGTGGTGCCCGGAAGATGCACTGCCTTTTGCGCTGTGCCTGTCGGCCTTCGGCCCGCCGCCCAAGTGCGAACTCCTTGCGGACGTGAGCGTGGCCCGTGGCAACGTGATCCTGGTCGACCACGGCGGCAGCGTCGACGACGACCTCGGCCAGGTCCCGGTGCACGCCATCGAAGAGCGCTGCGCCAATGCCTGCCACGCGGCGGAGCGCCGCGAACTGCCGGGTCGCTTCCGGCCGCTGCTGCCCCGAATCGAAGTCACGCATGCGCGATGCCTGCCGCCGCGCTCTCTGCCTGCGGGTGCGGGCAGGCTGTGCGGTCCCGCAGCGGCCGCCTCGGCGAGCGTGCAGGATCCGAGGCAGACGCTGCCGCAGGTCCGCTTGACGAGCTATCCGGCGGCCCCGAACGGCGAGCCCGCGTTCGGGCCGCGCGATCTGGCCGACCCCACCGGCTTGGCCCTTGCGCTGGCGCAGGCCGGCGCTGCGGATGTGCAGCTTCCGGCGGGCTGGCTGCTCGCGCGCCTGGGCCCCGCGATGCGGCGCGAGCTCGCGGCCTGGGCTGCCGCCGAACCGAGGGCGCCGCTGCCCGGCTCGCTCAGGGCCGACCTGATCGCGCGCCTGCATGCGCTGGAGCAGCATTGGGAGCCGCGCGCCGACCTGCTGGCCAGCGGCCCCGACGAGCGCCACTTCGTCGTCGAGGTCGACGACGAGCGCCGCGCCTGGCTGCGTTTCGGCAACGGCGACTGCGGTCGCCAGCCTGATGCCGGCGAGTCGTTCCACGCGCATTACCGGGTGGGCCAGGGACCCGCGGGCCTCGTGGCCGCGGATGCGCTGACGCGAATCGAGTGGCGCAACAAGCGGCCGCAAGGCAACGAAATCCGTGCCCGCAATCCGCTGGCCGCCACGGGCGGTATCGCACCCGAACCGGTCGCCGAGGCCCGGTTGCGCGCGCCCCATCTGCTGCGCCAGCGGCTCGAACGCGCCATCACGGCGTCGGACTACGCTGCCATCACGATGCGCGACTTCTCTGCCGAGGTGCAGCGCGCTGCGGCCACGCTGCGCTGGGATGGCATGGGGCCCGAAGTGCTCGTTGCCATCGACGCCCGCGGCCGCACCGAGGCCGGCGCCGATCTCTTGGGCCGGGTCGAACGGCACCTTCAGCGCTATCGCCGCATCGGCCACGCGTTGCAGGTGGCGCCTGCGCAGCTGGTGGCACTCGAGGTGGCTCTGCACGTCTGTGTGAAGCCCGGCTTCCTGCGCGCCCACGTCAAGGCGGCGCTGCAGGCGGCCCTCGGCTCGGGCAGGCTGCCCGGCGGCGGGCGCGGGTTCTTCCATCCGGACCGGCTGAGCTTCGGCGAAGCCGTCTTTGCCAGCGCCATCGTCGCCGCTGCGCAGTCCGTCGAAGGCGTGGACAGCGTGGAGATCACGCACTTCCAGCGCCTGGGCGAGGGCCCGACTGACGAGTTGGAGAAGGGGCGGCTGACCTTGGGCGCGCTGGAAGTGGCGCGGCTGGACAACGACCCCAATTTCCCCGAGCACGGGCGGTTGACGCTGAACATGGAGGGCGGGCGATGAGAGGCAACAGCCCCTGCCGTTGCGGCCACGTTCCCTGTGGTTGCTGCGAAGGCGTGCGACCCATGACGCCGCGCCCGCGCGCCAACCGGCCCGGCCTGGCGGCCATCAACTACCGCATCGGCACGCATGGCCCATTCATGCAGTCGATGCTCGCGCGGCTGAGTCTGCATCGCTTCGAGGATGCCGAACCAAGCGCCGACCCTGCTGCACAGCCTGCGGCCGAGTCCGACCCCGGCCGCCCTGGGCCGCTCGCGGACCTCACCACGCGCGAGCGCAGCGACCCGGCCATCGCACTGCTCGATGCCTGGGCGACGGTGGCCGATGTGCTGACCTTCTACCAGGAGCGCGCCGCCAACGAAGGCTATCTGCGCACGGCCACCGAGATGCGCTCGGTGCACGAACTCGCCCGCTTGGTGGGCTACCGGCCCCGGCCCGGCGTCGCCGCCAGCACCTACCTCGCCTACACCATCGACCCCCATACGACCGGGGACGTGCTGATCCCGCAAGGCGCGCGCGCGCAGAGCATGCCGGGGCCGGGCGAACTGCCGCAGAGCTTCGAGACCAGCGAGGAATTCCGCGCCCGCGCGGCGTGGAACCAGCTCAGGCCGCGCCGGACGCAGCCGCACCATTACGACCGGCTGACCGGTGGCGGCAAGCTGTACCTGGCCGGCGTCATGACAACGCTCAAGCCGGGCGACCCCCTGTTGCTGGTCCAAGGCGAGAAGCACGCCCTGGTGATCATCAGGGAGGTGAAGGTCCAGGCCGAGAGTCGGCAGGTGGAGATCGACGTCGGGCCTTGGCCTGTGCCGGAGCGCCCGACCTCGACGACGATGCCAATGATGGTCGCGGCCCCGCCGCCGACGCCACAGTTCGCAGACCGCGTCGCCAAGTTGACTCGCCGACCGTCGCAGCCGTTGCGTGATGCCTCGCAGCTGGCGCGTTCGCTCAAGACCGGCCTTGGCCGCACCAACGACAGCGGGCTGCAACTGATGGGGGCCGTGCTGCCCGCCCTGCGAGGCTCGTTTGGCGCTGCGCTCGCCAGCATCGGTCCGCAAGAGTCCCTGCCGGAGCTGGAGGTGCATGCGTTCAAGGTCCGCACCGGCGTGTTCGGCCGCCAGGTGCCCAAGCGCCACAAGTTGGTGTCCCTCGAGAAGAAGGAGACCGAGCTCAAGGTCATTGGCGAGTGGCCGATCGTCGAACTGGACACAAACCCGGTCAAGGTACAGATTCATGCCCATACGTATCACGTGCCCGTTCTTGCGTTGCATGAGGCAGGTTCAGGCAAGGCGCTGCGCCTCGAATCGAGCCAGGAGGCCATCTTGCCGGGATCCTGGATCGTCGTGGACTCGTCCACCGTTCCTCGATGGGATCGGGAGGCGGGCGAGTTCATGGTCGGGCCGCCAGTGCCCTCGGTGACCGTCACCAGGGCCGAGGGCGTCAACGCCAAGGCGGCATGCGCGGAGTACGGCATCCAAGGCGAGACCACGGTCCTCACCCTGAAGGACAGGTGGCTCGACTATGACGGGTTCAAACGGGGGAATCGCTGGGAGAAAGTCGAAGAGCCGAGAGTCGGCGACTACTTTGATACGCGCGTCCCGAGTCTCCCTACGCCGTCCACTTCGACCAAGTCCGTGGCGTTGGAGAGGTATCAGGCGGTGCTCGACCGCGATTTCCGCATCATTCGCGAGACGACGGTCTTCGCCCAAAGCGAGAGGCTCGATCTCGCCGAGCAGCCTATCGACGAGGATGTCTGGGTCGTTGCCGGCGCCGACGGCGACGCCACCTGGCTCGAGCTGGACGCTCTGTACCAGGACTTGCAGCCCGGCCGCTTCGTCGTCTTGAGCGGCGAACGTGCCGACCTGGGCGACGAGACCGTGATCACTGCCGCCGAGCCGCTGATGATCGCGGAGGTGGTCCACGACCTGCGCGCCGTTGACCAGCCGATCCCGCTGTCGCAAGCGCCGGATCACAACGGGCAGAGGCCGCAACCGCTTCCCGGCGACCGCGTTCACACCTTCCTGCGCTTCGATAAGCCGCTCAGCTACCGCTACCGCCGCCACACCGTCGTGATCCACGGCAACGTGGTCAAGGCCACGCATGGCGAGACGCGCGGCGAGACGCTGGGCGGGGGCGACGCGTCCAAGCCCTTGCAGACGTTCCAGCTCAAGCAGTCGCCATTGACCTACGTGGCGGCGCCAACGGCGGCAGGTGCGCAGAGCACGCTGCAGGTGTTCGTGGACGACGTGCAATGGCAGGAGACGCCGTCCTTCGTCGACCGGCAGCCCACCGACCGCGTCTACGTCACGCGGGAAGACGAGAAAGGCCAGGCCAGCATCACCTTCGGCAACGGCCGCGAGGGCGCGCGCCCGTCCACGGCGCTGCAGAACATCAAGGCACGGTACCGCCAGGGCATCGGCGAGTCGGGCAACGTGCGTGAGAACCAGATCAGCCAGCTCGCGACGCGGCCGCTCGGTGTGAAGGAAGTGATCAACCCGTTGTCGGCCACCGGCGGCGCGGGGCCCGAGAGCCTGCGCCAGGCGCGCCGCAACGCGCCCGTGAGCGTGCTGGCACTGGACCGCCTCGTGGCCACGCGCGACTACGCGGACTTCGCGCGCAGCTTTGCAGGCATCGCCAAGGCCAGCGCCTCCGAGCTCAGCGACGGGCGGCGCCAGGTGGTGCACATCACCATCGCCGGCAGCAACGACATCCCCATCGATCCGGGGTCGGACCTGTTCATCAACCTGCAACGCGCATTGCGCGAGCTGGGCGACCCGTTCCAGCCCATCCAGCTCGCGGTGCGCGAACTGCTCGTCGTGGTGTTGCAGGCCGGCATTCGCATCGACCCTGCTCACCGTTGGGAACGCGTGGTGACCGACGTGCGCGCCCGGCTGCTCGACGTGCTGGGCTTTGACGCGCGTGAGCTCGGCCAGGACCTCACGTCCAGCGAGGTCATCGCCGCCATCCAGTCGGTGCGCGGCGTGGCCTGGGTGGATCTGGACATCCTCGACGCGATTCAAGCGATGGTGCCCGACTCCGCTGCGGAGGACGGTCGCCGGCCCGCCACGCCCGAGGAGACCGCGCGGAAGATCGAGGCCGTGCTGGCTGAGGCCAGCGCGCGTGGCGGGCGGCCCAAGCCGCGCATCCACGTGCCGCTGGCTGCGCCAGGAGAACCGGGCCGCCTGCAGCCGGCCGCGCTTGCCGTGCTGTTGCCAGGCGTGCCTGCAACGCTGGTGCTGAACCAGATCACATGACTCGCGCACGAGGCAGCGCCATGCCGACCACCGCCGACCCCCGCCTGGACCGCCTGTACCAGCTGTTGCCCATGCTGCACCGCCTGCGCGACCACGAGCAGGGCCAGCCCCTGCGCGCGTTCTTGCAGGTGATTGCCGAACAGGTGAACCTGATCGAAGACGACATCGAGGCGCTGTACGACAACTGGTTCATCGAGACCTGCGACGATTGGGTCGTGCCCTACCTCGGTGACCTGGTGGGCTACGAGCCGGCAGCCACCGGCCCGGCGGGCGACCCGAGCCAGCCGCAAGGGCGTGCGCTGAACCGTGTGCTGAGTCCGCGGCGCGAGGTGGCCAATACGCTGCGCTACCGGCGCCGCAAGGGCACGCTAGCGCTGCTGGAGGAACTGGCACGCGACGTGGCCGGCTGGCCCGCGCGCGCGGTGGAATACCGCCAACGGCTGGCGCGCACGGCGTCGGCCGACATGGGGGCCACCGCGGCCGCCGCCGGCACCGTGGACCTGCGCAACGGGCGGCTGCTCGACCGCCTGGATTCCGCCTTCGACCAAGCGGCGCACCTTCCAGAGATGCGGCGCATCGCTTCCCGGCACGACCGCGGCCGACTCAACATCCCCAACGTCGGCCTGCACGTCTGGCGCCTACGGGCCTATTCGGTGACGCACGCACCGGCATGCTGCATCGACGAGGTTGGGCCGCACTGCTACACCTTCAGCGCCCTGGGCAACGACGCACCGCTGTTCAACCGGCCGAGGCCCGAGGCCGATGCCCAAGCCATCGCCGGTGAGCTGAATCTGCCCCTGCCGATCGACCGGCGCGCGTTCTCCGATCCCTCGGCCGCCCCCTCGGCCGACCTCTCGATCGACTCCTCAACCGATCCTTCTGCAAGTACCTACCCCACCGGGCCCCGTGCCTCGGCCGATTACTACGACGAACAGGCAGGCAGCACGCCCGCGCAGAGCCTGGCCATCTGGGCCGAAGGCTGGCTGCCCGGCGAAGTGCACGACGGCCAACCCATTCCGCGCCGCCGCATCGTGCCGGCCGATCTCGGCGGCTGGAGCTACCTGCCGCGCGAAGGCGAGGTGGCGGTGGACCCGGTGCGCGGCCGCCTGGTCTTTCCGCCGCGGCAGTTGCCGCGCGGCGGCGTGACCGTCTCCTACCACTACGGCTTCAGCGCCGACATCGGCGGCGGCGGGTACGAGCGGCCGCTGCAGCAGGAGGCCGGCGCGCAGATCATCCGCGTGCAAGGCAGGGATGCGCTGCGCGAAGCCCTCGGGCCCTGGAGACGAAGGCGAGCGGGCGACGCGGCAGCATCGGAGGCCGCGGAAGGTGCCGCAAGCGAAATCCCCAGCCAACCCGAGCATGCCGTCATCGAGATCGGCGACAGCGGCGTCTACGTGCTGCCCGTGGACCTGGCGCTGCAAGCCGGGCACACCCTGCAGATCCGGGCCGCCCAGCGCAAGCGGCCGATCCTGCGCCTGCTCGACTGGAAGACCTCGCTGCCCGACGGCCTCACGGTCACCGGCGAAGCCGACAGCCGGTTCACGCTCGACGGCATGATGGTGGCCGGCCGCGGCGTGCGCATCGAAGGCGCGCTGCGTTCGTTCACGGTACGGCACACCACGCTCGTGCCCGGCTGGTCGCTCGATGTGGAGTGCGAGCCGCAGCAGCCGGCCGAGCCGAGCATCGAGCTCACCGACAGCCCGGCGTGCATCGTCATCGAGCACAGCATCGTCGGCTCCATCCAGGTCAACAACAACGAACTGACTGCCGACCCCAACCGGGTTCTCGTCAGCGACAGCGTGGTCGATGCCACCGGCGTGAATTGCGACAAGCCCGAGTGCGAAGCCATCGGCGCGGCCGGCTCGCGCCTGGCGCATGTGCAACTGCGCATCGCGCGCAGCACCGTCATCGGCCGCGTCATGGTGCACGCCATCGAGCTGGCCGAAGACAGCCTACTGCTCGGCCGCGTGAACGTGGCGCGCCGGCAGATCGGCTGCATTCGCTTTTGCTACGTGCGCCCGGGCTCGCGCACGCCGCGGCGCTTTGCCTGCCAGCCCGATGGCGTGGAGGCGGTCGCCCGCGAGCGGCTGGGCCTGGGTGCCGGGCCTGATGCGCTGGAAGCGGAACTGCAGCTTGAGCGCAACCGCGTGCGGCCGCTTTTCGGCAGCCGCCGCTACGGCACGCCGACCTACTGCCAGTTGGCGCCGGGCTGTGCCGCGGAGATCGTGCGCGGTGCCCACGACGAATCGGAGATGGGCGTGTTCCACGACCTGTACCAGCCACAGCGTCTGTCCGCGCTGCAGCAGCGCCTGGACGAATTCGTGCCCGCGGCGACCGAGGCCGCCGTCATCTTGGCCAGTTGAGACAGAAGACGCAGGAGGACCCCATGCAGGGCGATTTTTCACGCGACTCGTTCAACGCGTTGCTGCGCTTCAGCCGCGTCTTGGAACAGCAGGGGCGCGTGCTGCTGGATGCGGATCGCAACGAGATGCAGGCCATCCAATTGCATCTGCTGCGCAGCTTGGCCAGGGACGTCATCGGTCCGCATGGTGGAAGTGGGGACGGCTTCCTGATCGCAGGGGCAGAGGGCGGCGACTTTGGCATCAGCGCCGGCCATTACTATGTTGACGGCCACTTGTGCGAGAACTTCGGGCAATTCAGCTACACCGGCAAGAGCGCGCCAGCACAGCCGTTCTTTGCCGCAGAGCCACTGAATCCAGGTTGGCACCTGGTGTACCTCGATGTCTGGGAGCGGCACCTGTCGGCGCCGGAACGGCCGGGCCTGCGTGAGGTTGCGCTCGGCTCTGCCGACACCGCGTCGCGCGCCCAAGTCGTGTGGCAGGTGAAGTCGATGCCGATCGAACCCAGCGAGACAGATCTGCCGGCGCTGCGCAAGTTTGCCCTCGGCAGTTGGGGCGACTGGTCAAGACATTGGCAACCTGATCTTCGCGGTCGCCTGAGTGCGAAGGTCGTTGCGCCCACCGCTGACTCGACGGGGCCCTGCGCGGCCAGCGCCGAGGCGCGCTATCGCGGCCTGGAGAACCAGCTTTACCGTGTCGAGATTCATGCAAGCGGCACGGCGTCGGGCGCGAATCGCGCGAGCTTCAAGTGGTCGCGGGAGAACGCGTCCGTCGTCTTTCCCGCTGCCGAGATCGCGGACAAGCTCGTCAGGCTGTCGTCCTGGTGGCGCGACGATCGGGCCGGGCTCACCCGCGGCGACTGGGTCGAAGTCCTGGACGACGACGCGATCCTGCGGCAGGTAGCCCAACCATTGCGCAGGGTGGAGGAGTTGGATCGCGACACGCTGAGCGTGCAGCTTGATCGGGGGCCGGAGGTGCTAAAGGGGGGTCAGGGCGCTATCTTGCGACGATGGGATCACCGGAGCAAAGCGGGAGCGCTGAGCGCAATAACACTGGACGATGACAACGCGATTCCGATCGTCGAAGACGTGGATCTGCCGCTCGAAGACGGCATCAACGTCCGTTTCTCGAGCGCGACTACCGGGCAACAGTACCGTACCGGAGACTATTGGCTGATCCCGGCCCGGGTAGCGACGCAGGACCTGATCTGGCCGCAGGAGGGCGCGGGGGGCTCACGCGCACCACAGAGCGTTGGCCCGCATGGGGTGGAGCACCACTATGCCCCTGTTGCCATCTTGCAGGTGACCTCAACTCTCAAGGTTGTGCTCAAGGTGGATCTCCGCCTGAAGATCAAGGCACTGGCCACCTCGTAGTCTGGTCATGAGCCCGCAGGATATCGAATCGCCCGCCGCACCTGGCCGGAGTGCGGCCGAGGCACGTGACCTCATGCGCTGGCAGGTGCGCCTCCTGCCACTGATGAAGTGGATGGTGGTCGGGCTGGCGAGCTTCTTCTTCGTCACCAGCCTGGTCCAGTTGGTCTACCTCCACTGGGAGATCGCCCGTGCGCCGGAGGTGGACCTTCGGGCGGCACAAGGCAATCTTGCCAAGTTGCCCGAGTCAGCCACCGAGGATCAGCGCCTGGCGGCGTTCCACGCCCAGTCGGCCGTCTTGCTGGAACTCCATGCGATGCAGCGGCGCTATCACCAGGCAAATGTGCTGCTCATGTCGCGCATATGGATCCGCTACCTCGGTTTCGTGACCGGGATGATGCTGTCGCTCGTCGGGGCGGTCTTCATCCTGGGCAAGCTGGAGGTGGCCCCTTCGACCATGCGGGGCGAAGTGTCGAGCCAGCTCAAGTACGAGATTCAGAGTTCGTCCCCAGGGATCATCCTTGGGGTTCTTGGAACCGTGCTCATGGCGGCGAGCATCGTCGTCAACCACCGCATCGAGGTGCAAGACAAGCCCATCTACCTTCGCGAGCCGCCGCCCGTGAGCGGCCCGGCAGGCAGAGCGCCGGACAGCAAACCGGTGTTGCAGCGCCCTGATTCGAACGCAGGAGGAAGTACGCGATGAACACGAATCGTGCAAGCGCACCGATGACGCAAGCCAGGAACGGGCGTCGCGACCGGCTGGCTGCTGCGCTATTGGCCGCGTCCGTGCTGGCGGCGCTGGCACTCCATGCGGACGTGCGGGCCGCGCAACCGGAGGACGTTCTTCTGGACCGCGGTATCGCGGCATACGGTGCCGGCAGGTGCACAGAAGCCGTGATGTACCTGTATGCGTACGAGGAGAGAGATCCTCGGCTGTTCCAAGAGGAACCCTCCTTCCGCCAACGAGTGGGCGAGGCCATCGAATACTGCAAACAGCGCTTGGATGGCGAGCGGCGGGAACTGGAGAATCTGCGCGCCCGAGTTGCCGACATGGAACGTCGCGCCGGTGTGGGCGCGTCGGTCGCCGGCTTGACCCGCGCGCCTCCGCCGCTGGCGCGTCCCCTGGCCGCCCCGGAACCGCTCGCCCCCGCCGCAGGCGTCGTCTTCAGCCACTTCCCCAGAGTCACAGTCGTTTCGTGGCGCGCTGTTCCCGGTGCTGCCACGTACACCGTCGAGGTGGACTGCCTGCACTGCTGCCAATCCGACAGGTGGTGCACCGATGTCGGCAGGAGCTACATCGTGGCGACGGGTGTACGGGGCACGTCGTACGAGTTCAGCTTTGCCGGCGCCCAGCCCGGCCGATGGAGAGTGTCTGCAGCGGACGCCGCCGGCCACAAGGGAAGGCCGTCACCGTGGCGCGAGTTCAGTTACTCGAAGTAGACGTGCAGCCGACCACCCTATTGAGTGACCAGCCCGGTCGAATGGCCTCTGACGCCCGGAGGAACACACCGTGAGCGACAAACCCCGCATCTTCATCGCCTCTTCCTCCGAGCAGATCGGCGTGGCGCAGCAGATCGGTGCCGCGTTGAAGGAGCCGAAGGAGTGGACGGTGCACGTCTGGGACAAGCTGTTCAGCTTCAGCGCCACCTACATCGAGTCGCTGGAGCGCGAGCTGGACCGCGCCGACTTCGCCGTGGCCGTGCTCACGGGCGACGATCTGGCCACAGTGCGCAGCAAGGCGACGGTGCTGCCGCGCGACAACGTGATCTTCGAGTTGGGCCTCGTCATCGGCCGCCTGGGGCGGCCGCGCTGCTTCTTCTTCGTGGATGCTGCCTCGGGCACGCAGATCGCCTCCGACCTCTCGGGCGTGAAGGCGGTGGCGTTCCACCCCGATGCCGACCCGCCCGATCCGGCGAAGCCGGGCCTGAGGTTGCAGGCGAAGCGGGTGAAGGATCAGATCCGCGAGTTCGGCGCCAGCTGCGTGCGCTACAAGCCTGATGCCGAAGCGCGCAGTGAACAGGAGAAGCTCTGGCGCTTCTCCACACGCCTGGCCGGGCACTGGTGGGAGCGGATGCGCAAAGGCGATGACGACCACTCTGCGCTGAGCTATGTCACCGTGAGCATCGATCCGGCGACCAACACTCCGAAGCTCAAGGGCCAGGCGTACGGCCTGGACGGCGAGCCGTTGGCCGACTGGTGGTCGGTGACGACGGGCGTGGTCCTGGGCCCGAACCCAAAGCTCGAATACCGCTGGGAAGGCGAGCACGAGACCTCGCCCGGAGAAACCTACGGCGGCCACGGCGTCATCAACTTCGACGACAGCGAGACGCTACGCAGCGCAGACGGCCACTACTTCGACACGGACCTCGCGCTCATCAAGGAAGGTGCGCCGACGCGCGTGAAGCGCTGTCGGCTCTATCGCTGCAGTGAGGAAGACGTGCGAAAGATGCAGCAGCCGTTCTCGGATGAGGCGGTGGCGTTGGTCAAGGAGCGGTTGGGGTTGCGGGGTTGAGGCGGCGGCCGGGCGGAACCGGTCGTGGATGAGGCGTGCAGCGCGACCTGGGGAATCCTACCGGTTGATTTCGACAGGGTAGTGTCGGCCGGCATCGGGCATGAAGCCCTTCCTGAACCAACTGGGAGCAGCCTCCCTTGGGGAGTACATGAGCGCGCATAGGCACACAGGCATCGAACTGCGCCAATATGGGGAATCATGCGCCTAGTGCAAAAGCGACTACAGGAACGTAGAACTCTGCAGATGGTCGCGGACGTACTCCTGTGCAACCGAAAGTAGTTGCTCTCTAGATAAACCTGTAATGTCCGATACTCTGTTCAGAACTTCATCGTAGTCGAGATGAAGCTCCTTGAGCTCGGAAGGTAGCTGGGCCCAGTGAAGATAGTAGTAGTTCCATGCCGCCACTAACGAATCCGACTGCTGTGCGAGGCCAGTGGCGCCTGAAGCCTCCACCTCCGCCATGACTGCAATCATCTCGTCAAGACAGTGTAGGGCTAGCTGCCTTTGCCCTATCTCATAGCCAGAAAGAAGCAGTCTGTCTTCGATTGGAAGATTGGTTTCTCTGAAAGCCCTGTGCGTCGCCTCGTGCAGAACGTCGCTGACAAGTCGTGCAACCGACTCAAAGCTGTATCGGTTGACCACGACCTCGTCATTCTCTTGGTCATAATGAGGACGATCCGCGTCAGGTTGATACCTCATAGTCGCTTCTTCCATTGATACCTCATAGGCAAAATCCCTTAAGACGCGAGGGGCGCCGCTATCGAACCAGAGCGCGAATACCAAAGACTCCAGCGCCCTCAATCTGCCCTGCAGTTGATCACTGAGAAACTCCATCCAGGCACGAACTACTTCAACAGCGCCGACCTTGAGCATTGGCACTTCATTAGAGTGGGATGCCGCTTCTTGCGAATTGTTCAGCTGTCTTAGGCCAGCCTGGATCTCCGAGGCGGAGTACGTACTTCCGCGAACGAAGAACTGATACCTAAGCGGTGGCTCACCGACCGGAATGGCCTGTGGGGTGCGGCTGCGGTCGAGGTCCCAATCACCCCCACCGGTCTCAGCCGCGCCATAGCCCCATGAGCCCTCCAGCCGACTCTCGCCTTGGGAAGTCCAGCGGCCACGTCCGAACATGGACATCGATGTGGACCAGCTAAACGCGATCTCAATGCCGCTGACCGCGCCGCGCGAGTTGGTCAGGTGGGTGATCCTTCCGGCGGTGATGGAGCCGTTGACCACATCGCCCCGCGGAGACGTGTAGCCAAACTGGCCGGACACGGAGTAACCGTCCGGGGCTACTGTGAAGTCGACAGTGATCCACTGCGGACTTGTGTCAACGGCTGACGTGAATTCGCCCTGCCAGTTGCCACTAACTAAGTTCCTCCAAACCGTCCGGCCGACCGACGCCTCGTAGTGGCTTGGATTGGTTTCTTCATTCCACCGGGGATTGATGTAAGCCGCTATGGTGAAAGTCAAGCTAGGCGTGGCAGCCAAGTCGTTGTAGAAACGCAGTCCTTGGCGATTGGCCTCCAAATCCGCGTTCGAATAGACTCCGGTGGTCATCAATCCAAATTCACCGGCCTCTTGGGCTTCGCCGAGTCTTTCGGCATCAGCCACCGTATACCCCGACTCTTGGGCGAGCCGGAAGTACTGATAGCCCTGCTGCAGGAAGTGACCCAGTTTGTCGCTTCCGACGCAGATATCGTGTATCCGCATGGTCGGGTTCAGGATCGGGAAGACGGGGTTCCAAAGACCAAAACTGACATCGGCATACTTCGTCGCAGTCTGGGCTAGCTGGCGCACCTTGCGGTTTCCCAAGCCGGCGGCCCAGTCCTCGATGCCCGTTCGCCCTAGGCTAGAGTTCACGGCCAACTCGTTCGCCAGCCCTTCAATCACCCCGCTGGCGTTGCTCCCGGATGCCGCCCGCGCTTCCGTTAGTGCGCGGTTGATCCGATCGTTTACGTCCGATTCGCAATCTTCCAGATCATCACAGCCCGCCGACGTATCCGTCTCGGCCCGTTGGATGATGCAAGGGCCACAACCCAAAGCGAACGCTGGCGCCAAGCTACGTGCAGCAGAATCCGATCGCGCGGTGATGGCCGCTGCACGCTCGGCCGCAGGGTCGTCCAACAAGCGCAAGTTGCCATTGCCCGCACCGTTGGGACGCCGACCCTGCTGAACTACGTGAGCCAACTCATGTGCGATGAGCGCGCGTCCATGCTCGGTTCCGGGCAAATACCTTTCGCGCCCGAATGCAATGTGTGCTCCAACTGTGTAAGCATCTGCCGCCACCACCCATGCACTCCGCGCCGCCTTCATATCCCTATGCACTCGCACCGCACTGAAATCCACTCCAAACCGGTGTTCAAAATGCGCTCGCGTGCCCTCATCCAACGGCTCCCCCGGCGAGTTCAACACCGACCGCACCAACCGCTCCGCATAACTCCCCGGCTCCAGTCCACTCCCCTCCACCGGATCGAACCCCGCTACCTTCCGCTGCAACTGGACGCCGGACCCTGAATTGCACCGAGAAAAAGTCCCCCCGCAAGCGCGGTTCGCCAACGGCCTCCGCTCGACCGCCGAGCCTCGCGTGCCCACGCGGCGCGCTGAGCCGGCGCCGTCCTCGCGTTCCCGGCTCCTGCCCCCTCGCCGGGCCAACCGCTCCTGAAGTCCCTGGCCACCCATCTCAGCCTCCATGTCTTCGGATCGGCGCCTTGCGCGCCACCGTCTTCTTGGCCACCACCGCTACCGGCGCCCTAGATGCCGCCGCGCTAGCACCAGCCGCGTTGGCAGCGCCTTCGCCCACAACCCCCGCAGCATCCGCGCTCGATGCCACCGCCGCCCCCATCACCACCGGACGCACCTTCAACTGGGCCTGTTGCCCCACGTGTAGCATCGCGCCCGCACCTGCCTGCAGCGAGCATGGCTGGATCTCCTTAGGCAACTCCGTCTGCTGCTCCCGCTACGGCCGGTTGAGGATCCTCGAAAGCTCGGCTTCGAGCCGGCGCTTCGCCTGCGCCAAGGTCTTGCCCGCCGCGCTGTGCAGCGGCGCCTTGGCATGCGCCCAAGCCACGGCCTCCGGACCGATCGCATCGTTTTCGTTGTCCACCACGAGGTGATTGCTCACGATCAGTCGCTTGCCACCGCGCGCCAGCACGGCCACCGCGTGGCCTGCGTCGATGCGCTGGGCGCGGATCTGCTCGTCGGTGGCGCGCACCGCCAGCACGTAGTGCTGCAAGCTCGCGCCGGCCTCGTGCAGCAGCGTCGCGCCCAGCAGGGCATAGCCGGAACAGACCAGCGGCCTCTGCCCAGTGATGGAGGCCTCGCGCGCGAACAGGCCGGGCATCGTCGGGTTGACGAGGTCCGCCAGCGCCGCCACTTCGCGGTGATAGAACCACGCTTCGGCAAAGCCCTGATAGGCGGCGTTGACATCGGCGTTGCTGCGCCGGCGCATGGATCTGAACCAGGCCATGGCCTCACCCGCGCTTGGCACGGTGCCGGCGGGCGCTTTGGCGTTGGCCTGCATCGCGCGCCGCGCCTCCAGTTGGCGCGGCAGGATCTGCTCGCCGAAGGTGCGCAAGAGTTCCAGTTGCCCCGCCTCCAGGCTGGGGAAGAGGCGATGCAGGTCGTCGCCGAGCTCGCCGCGCAGCAGCCCGGCAAGCTGGCGCGCTTCGGCCGGGGTGGGTGCGGTGGCGCCCGGTGTGCCGTTCAGCCATAGCAGGCAGCGCAGCACGAAGTCCAGCCGCGCAGGGCTGGCCTGCCCCTGGCGCAGTTCGTTGGCGGTGGTGGCGAAGCGCTGGCGCACGTCTCGCAGATCGGACCGGACCTGCTCCACCGCGTCGACATCCACGCTGCGCGCTCCGGCAGGTGCAGCATGTGTGGCCCCGCGCAAGGCGCGCAGCTGGTCGTCCAGCGCGAAGGCCAGCGGTTCGGCTTCCTCCGCCAGGGCCAGTGCCTCCGGCATGCGCCGCAGCAACTCCTCCAGCGCGGCCTCGGCCCGCCGCACCGAGACCTGGCCCTCCAGCTGCCGCAGCCGATCGTCGCTGCGCAGCCTGGGCAAGGCATGGCGTAGGCTGCCTTCCCTGTCGCCATCGACCAACCTCGCCAGCCCGTGGGCCACTTCGTCGAGGATCACGGCCGCCGCCGGGCCGGCGGCGCCGAGCACGGGCAGCTTCCCGCGCAGCGCCTTCAGCGTCGAGGCCGGCTTCGGGGCCAGCCCCACCACAGCGGCTGTGCTGACCACCCCCTGCCGCGCCTTTTCGGTCTCGGCCCAGGTCTGCACCCCGGCCAATTCGCGCGCTTCGGCCTCGCGGGCGCGGCGGCTGGTCAGGCGCGCCGCGCGCGCCTCGAGCACGGGCCAGGGCAGATGCACCGCGTGCCGGCGCGCTGCGTCCACGTCGAACCGGCCGTCCGCCAAGCGGGTGTCGGCCAGCGCGACCACGGCGCTCGCGCCGCCAAGGGCGATGGGCTCGCGCACGTAAGCCACGGCTGCGGGGTCAGCCCGGATCGCGTCGGCCAGTGCTAGCGCGCCGTCGGTGCCGAAGAGCTCGTACAGGAGTATGTCGACGACCAGCCAGGAGAGCGGGCCGCCCCGCAGCAGGCCGGTCCATGGTGAGAGCACGGCGGTCTGGGGCGAGCTGCCGGGGGCCGGTGCGGCCATCTGGCGCATCAACTGCACGCATCGGCCCTGCGCGTCGGGTGCCCATGCCGCCGGGCCTGGGCTCCATGGGGAACCGGACGGCGGCATCGCCGCTGCGTCATCACCGGCGGGGCCGGGCTGCAACAGGGCACGGCTGATGCTGCCGGCCACGGATTCCAGCTCGCTCCCCGCGGCGGCGACGGGCAGCGTCGCTGGCACGTCCCGGACGGGCTGCTGCAGCACATGCGTCAGCTCGTGGGCGAGCAGTTCGCGCCCAGGCTGCGTGCCAGGCTGATAGTGCCCGCCGGCAAACGCGATGTGCGGCCCGACGCTGAACGCCAGCGCGCCCACGGCATCGGCCGCTTCGGCGGCGCGCGCGTCGGTGTGCAGCCTCACGTGGCTGAAGTCGTGGCCGAAGCGCGGCTCGAAGAACGCGCGGGTCTGATCGTCGAGCGGTTGCCCCGGCGAGCGCAGCACTTCGTGCACGATCTGGGGCGCGAAGGCGGGCTCGGCCTGGGCTTGGCTTTGGGGCCAACGCCGAAGCGCGGTCATGTGGGCGTGCGGCCTGACGGGCGGACGAGTCAAGGCGCTGGTGCGACTGGACGCCCGGGACAGACCCATGAAATCACCCCCACGCCGGAATCAACGAATCTATGCTCCGGCGAAGCATGGGTGATGTCGTTGCTTGTGCTCAATCCCCAGAGGCTTGGCGCAGCTGACGTTGCGGCGCTGACGGGCCAGCCGGGTTGATCGTGCGCAATGCAGATCGAAAGTCGTGCCCGAAAGTCCGCCCATGGGGCCGGTCCGTTCGGAGGAGAAGATCAATGAGCTTGCCCACGCTTGTCGATGTTGCCATCGGCTTGTGCTTCGTCTACCTCGGTGCCAGCCTGTGGGTGACGGTCATCAATGAGTTCATCGCGGCGAAGCTCAGCCTGCGTGGCAAACAGCTCGCTGCAGACCTGAAGAAGCTGATCGACTGCGCCGAGGTTCGCCAGATCCTCGGGCGGAACCCTGCGTTGGCCGGCTTCTTCGGCGACTCGAAGGACCAGGGTTCGTACGTGGATCCGAAAGTCGTCGCGCAGCACCTGCTCGGCGGCCTGCTGGCGATTGCACCGAAGCCGGGTGGCAGCAGTGGCAGCGGCGAGGCGAGTGTGGAACCTCAGCTGCAGGGGATCGCGAGCCTCGTCGGCGCGGTCGACAGCCTGCCGGAGTCCGGCATCAAGCGCCAGCTTCAGGCGCTGGTGCGCGCCGGAGCGGCCGACCTCGCCACGCTGACCAACAACGTCAGCGTTTGGATCGACCAGACGCTCACCATGATGGGCGAAGGCTACAAGCGCAACGCGCAGCTCATCAGCTTAGGCATCGGCTTGGCGCTGGCGGTCGGCTTCAACCTCGACACCATCGGCATCGTGAAGCACCTTTACGCCGACAAGGCGGACCGTGAAGCGATCGTTGCCATGGCCACCGACCAAAAGGACCGAACCTCGAAGGAGGTATGGGAGAAGTGCCGAAAACTCGAGCCGGCGAAGTTGCGGGAAGACGCTTCCTGCGCCGGTTTGCAGGGGTTTCTCGAAGGGCTGCGACGTAAGGAAGGGGCTTTCGGCCGCCTGCCGATCGGGTGGCCCGTCCAGGAGACAGGATCGGTCCCCGCCTACGTGACGGCGCCCATCGGCTGGCTGCTGACGGCACTGGCCATCTCGCTTGGGGCGTCGTTCTGGTTCGACCTGCTGAACCGGCTGGTGAACATCCGCCACGGCATGCGCAAGCCCGAGCCCGAGACGGACAAAGCACGCTCCAAGTCTTGACAAGCCACGATGCCCGCGGGCGAGCCCCATACCGAGCGGCTTGGCATTGCCGAGCGCGTCCGCACAGCGGCCGGACCTCGATGGCCTCGGCGAACGCCGAAGAAGTGTTGGTGGGCCCTGCAGGATTCGAACCTGCGACCAACGGATTAAGAGGCGCTCGCAGCTTCCTGGCCGCAGTCGGCCACGACGCACGCACATCGGTAGGGCAGGGAGCGCGACGCCTCCTCCGGTAGCCGGCAGGTTGCCCGAGAAGTTACGTTCTAGGTACGTTAGCCTATCGGCCGAAGCGCTCTCTTGGTGGGCGTGGAGGTCAACCCGTGACATACGCTCAGGCGCAAGAGCGTCTGCGCTGCCCCCAGGTTTCGTAGCACTTCGATCTAGAGCCCAGGGTTGTGCATCGTAGTTGTCGATGCGGGGTTTGGCGCGTTGCCGCCAGCATGCTGGCGGCAACGCGCGGCGAACACGG
>Ga0073934_10001049_pt1 | contig 70523 bp, 56 predicted proteins | sample LarsenN4metaG_FD_76834 | JGI IMG/M metagenome (GOLD analysis project Ga0073934, IMG submission 76834) | Hot spring sediment bacterial and archeal communities from British Columbia, Canada, to study Microbial Dark Matter (Phase II) - Larsen... ...
CTCCGGTTTCCAGGCAAAATCTTTGTGCACGATAAAACCCAGGCAGGGCTTGCCCAAAGTTTGAGCCAATTCATATTCCTGTTGGGTGATGGATTTGGGCTGGCCGGCGGGAATGAAGCCGTAACGATGCGCGTAAATGCCGACGAAGATATCGCAGGCGCGGACTTCTTCTTCGCAAACGGCAGTGGGGTCTTCGGGCCGCGCGCCAAAATATTCCATCGCCAGCGGCTGGCAATTGTGCCCGTTCACCACGTCGATGGCGACGCGGCGATAAGCTTCGAGATCGACGAAGGTGGAGGAGATGAAAACTTTCATGATGGCGCCGTGTTTCGATCACCGGATGTTCGGGAGCGGATTCGTCACAACATTTTAGCAGAATGCGGCGTCATTGTCAAGGGAATTTTTGAAGTGACAGGGGGCAAGGGGCAAAGGGGCAAATGGCAAATGGCAATTTGCAATTTGCAATTTGCAATTTGCAATTTGCAATTTGCAATTTGCAACTTGCAACTTGCAACTTGCCTGTTGACTTCGCCGTTACAATTTTGCATATTGGTAAGCGATTTGACGCGAGATAAATCCCAACTTTTAGGTTTAATTTTCAAACCAAGCGAGCAGGAACATGGCCAACACCAACGACTCCTTCTTTGGTGGTGGCAGACAGATTTTACCCGGATTGTACGAGTTTAGCCACATGAACTCGGAGTGCAAAACTTTAGTTTTGCGATGATAAATCATCGCACTCCGGCTCAGATGGCTAAATTCATACCCCGGATTAAAGCCGGGGCTTTGGCGCGCACCAATGGCGGCCATCTGCTCTTCAATCTTTCGAGCGCGCTCAGCGGGCCTGGGGTCTGGCGCATGTTGAAAAGAACCTTGCGCCATCGCCGCCTCGAAATCCAGGTGCACGATCCGTTGGCGCCCAATTTTTAAACGACCGCTAATGCACGCGGATACGCACTAATTTTTTATTCGCGTGCATTTGCGGTTGACCCGAATTTAATGACGCTTCGATGATGGAACTTTCAACGCCTGCGGTCATTGGCATCAGCGGGCTAATCTTTGCGGTCGCGGTGCTTTATTCTTCGGTCGGCCACGGCGGCGCTTCGGGTTATCTGGCGGTCTTGTCGTTTTTCGCGCTGGCGCCCAAATCGATGTCGACCACCGGGCTGATCTTGAATCTGTTTGTCGCGGGCACGGCTTTCATCGCCTTTTATCGCGCCGGACATTTTTCTGCGCCGCTCACCTGGCCGTTTCTGGTGACCTCGATACCGGCGGCGTTTATCGGCGGCATGATTCACGTGCCCATGCAGGTTTACGCTGTGCTTCTCGCCGGCGCCCTTGTTTTCGCGGCTTTTCGGCTGATTGCGGAATTCCGCTCTACCCCGGAAAACAACCGCGCGCAACTTCCAAAATTGGCGGCGGCGCTTCCGGCCGGCGCTGGAATCGGGCTGCTCTCCGGTCTTGTCGGCGTCGGCGGCGGCATTTTTTTAAGCCCGCTGATTCTGTTGATGAACTGGGCGGATGCCAAACGCACGTCGGCGACCTCGGCCTGTTTTATTTTGGTCAATTCGCTGGCCGGACTCGCCGGCCGTTTTATGAGCAGCCGTTTGGAAATCGGCGTCCTCGCGCCTTTTGTGGTCGCGGCGTTCCTGGGCGGGCTGGCCGGCTCGCATCTCGGCGCCAATCGTTTTTCCGGCCGCACCCTACGACGCCTTCTCGGGGTGGTGCTGCTCATTGCGGCGTACAAATTGGTTGCGGCGGTGTTGTCGTCTTGACCGGCTCGGGCGAAGCTTTTGGTTTGGATTATTCATCATTCTAACCACCAAGACACGAAGACACGAAGAATATCGAATTTCTTTAAAAATAGAAAGTCGTTTGCTTTGAGAGTCGCCCACAAGGGGCGAGGACTACGGAGATTCAAATCATGCCAACCGTCACCGGCATTTTAGAAACCGCCTTGTACGTTGAAGACCTGCCGCGCGCGAGGCAATTTTACCAAACCCTTTTTGACTTCGACCTGCTTTTCTCGGATGATCGCGCTTGCGGAATGAACGTGGCCGGCAAGCAAGTTCTTCTGCTCTTCAAAAAAGGCGCCTCGGTCAAGCCGATTCAAACTTCCGGCGGCATCATCCCGTCGCACGACGGCGCCGGTCAAACTCATATAGCTTTCTCCATTTCGGCAGCCGAGTTTGATGATTGGGAAAAGTGGCTGACGCAAAACGGCGTGACGATAGAGAGCACAGTCAACTGGCCGGAAGGCGGGCAAAGCCTGTATTTTCGCGACCCGGATCAGCACGTCATCGAACTGGCTACGCCGGGAACGTGGGCAATCTATTAAACGATTGCATCGATCTTTTGTCATATAAGAAAAACCAACTGATTCATTTCTCAAGAGGAGGACCCATGAAACAGGTTGATTTTACCAATCCGAAACGCTTCGTTTGGAGCAGCGCTTTCTTGCTGCTGTTGAGCGCGGCGTTGGCTTTCGCCCAAACCGGTCCGACCGACGGCATGCGCGACAACACGCCGAAGGTGCACGCGCTCGTCAATGCGAAAATCGTCGTCGCGCCGGGGCAGGTTATTGAGAAAGGCACGGTGGTCGTGCGCAACGGCGTCATCGAAGCCGTCGGCGCGACGATCTCTCCGCCTGCCGATGCGCGCGTGTGGGATCTGGCCGGCCTCACGATTTATCCCGGCTTGATCGAAACTTATTCCAACCTCGGATTGCCGAAAACGGAGGCGCGGCCGAGAACTCCCGGCCAAGCCGGCGCACAGCCGGCGCCATCCCCAAGATCGGAGCAAGCCGGCGGCGCGGAAAATTGGAACAAACAGGTTAACGCGCAAAACAACGCCGCCGAAATGTTCGTGCCAAACAAAGACGAGGCGAAAAATCTGCGCGAGCTTGGTTTCACCGTCGCCTTAACGGCGCCGACGAAAGGCCTCTTTCGCGGCAGCAGCGCGCTGGTGGCGCTCGGCGATGATTCGCCGAACAAAGGCCTCCTCAAAAATCGCCTCGCCCAGCATTTTACTTTTGAAACCTCCGGCAGCTTCGATGATCCCTCCTACCCCAATTCCCTGCTCGGGGCGATTGCCCTCTTTCGCCAGACGATTCTCGACACGCGCTGGTACGAACAGGCGCAAAATGCCTATCGCAAAAATCCGGCGCAAACCAAACCGGAAGAAGACGAAGGGCTGTCGGCGCTGATCGCGGCGGCGAACGGCAATGAGCCGCTCGTCTTCGAGGCCTCGGACGAGCTGGACTTTTTGCGCGCGGCCAACGTCGCCAAAGAGTTCAATCTCAAATTATGGGTGCGCGGCAGCGGCCACGAATATCGCCGCCTGGATCTGATTCGCGCCGCGAACGTGCCGGTTATTCTGCCGCTCAATTTTCCCGAAGCGCCGAGCGTTGAAACGCCGGAAGACGCGTTGAACGTCGAGCTTGCCGAGTTGGAGCATTGGAACGCCGCGGCGGAGAATCCCAAGCGCTTACAAGATGCCGGCGTGACGTTCACGCTCACGACGGCCACGTTGAAAGACGCGAAAGACTTTCCCGCGCGTTTGCGCACGGCCATTGGCCGCGGTCTTGCAAAAGATGCCGCGTTGGCGGCGCTCACCACCACGCCGGCAAAATTAGTCGGCATGGAAAATCAGCTCGGCACGATTGCGGCGGGGAAATTCGCCAATCTCGTAGTCACCGACGGCGATCTTTTCGACGAGAAGACGCAAATTTTCGACACCTGGGTTGCCGGCGAGCGTTATGAAAACAAAAAGCGCCCGGAGGCCGATCTGCGCGGCAAATGGGAGGTCACCCTCGATCTCGGCGGCGGCAAGACGGAAACTTTTTCTCTCGATATCAAAGGCGAGCCGCAAAGCCTGAGCGGTGAGATGAGCAAAGGCGATAAAAAAGCGAAACTCACCAAAGTCTCGGTGGAGAATAAAAGATTGGCGCTGCTCTTTGCGGGCGACTCGCTCGGTTATGCCGGCGTGACGCGGATTTCCGGCGCCGTGGAAAAAGAGTCAGCCATGGGCGCCGGCATTTTGGGTAATGGCGCGGAATTTAAATGGGCCTCGAAACGCACGGCGGCTTTTACACCCGAGGCCAAAAAAGACGTGCCGAAAAAAACCGATGCGCCGGCCATGGCGGAAAAATCGGTTTACCCGGCCGGCGGCTTTGGCCGCAGCGCGCCGCCGGAGCAGCCGAAGAATTTGCTGGTGGCTGGCGCGACGATTTGGACGAGCGGCCCGCAAGGCAAATTGGAAAATGCCGATCTGCTCGTGAACGCGGGCAAGGTCGTCAAGGTCGGACAAAATCTCAGCGCGCCGGCGGAGGCGGTGATCATCGACGCGAAAGGCAAGCACATCACGCCGGGATTGATCGATGCGCACTCGCATTCGGCGGCAGCATCGATCAACGAAGGCGCGCAAGCCGTCACGTCGGAAGTTCGCATCAGCGATGTCATCGACAGCGACGACATTTCGATTTATCGTCAACTTGCTGGCGGACTCACCGTGGCGCATACGATGCACGGCTCGGCGAATCCGATTGGCGGACAAAATCAGACCATGAAATGGCGCTGGGGCGCCGGGCCGGATGGACTAAAATTCGTAGAAACGCCACCGACGATCAAATTCGCGCTCGGTGAAAACGTCAAGCGGAGCAATTCGCAGCGCCCCTCCGACCGCTATCCGCAAACGCGCATGGGCGTGGATCAAATCATTCGTGACCGCTTCAAAGCCGCGCGTGATTACAAAAAAGCTTTTGCCGACTACGACGCCAAAATCAAGACGCTGCCCGCCGCCCAACGTGACGCCGTCGTTCCGCCGCGCCGTGATCTCGAATTGGACGCGCTCGTCGAGATTTTGGACGGCAAGCGTTTCATCCATTGCCATTCCTACGTGCAAAGCGAAATTCTCATGATGACGCGGATCGCCCGCGATTTCGGCTTCAAGCTCGGCGCGTTCCAGCACGTGCTCGAAGGCTACAAGGTCGCCGACGAGATTGCTAAATACGCCGACGGCGGCTCCTGCTTCAGCGATTGGTGGGCGTACAAATTTGAAGTCTACGACGCGATTCCTTATAACGGCGCGCTCATGCGCGATGCCGGCGTCGTGGTTTCCTTCAACTCCGACAGCGGCGAGCTGGCGCGGCGCATGAATCTCGAGGCCGCAAAAGCGGTGAAGTACGGCAAAGTGCCGGAGCAGGAAGCGCTGAAATTCGTGACGCTGAATCCGGCGAAGCAATTGAAGATCGATCAATACGTCGGCTCGCTGGAGCCCGGCAAGCACGCCGATTTCACGATCTGGAGCGGCGATCCGCTTTCGACCTACTCGCGGTGCGAGCAAACCTGGATCGAGGGCCGCAAATATTTCGACCGCGCCGAGGATCTCAAAATGCGCGACGAGGTGAACAAAAGGCGCGAGCTGCTGATTCAGAAAGTGCTGGCCGAGAAGAAAGAGGGTGGAAGAGAAATGCGTGAAATGAGAAGGCCGACGGGACATTCCCTGGATATGCCGTCATGCAGCGAAGAGCGCGGGCAGGATGAGTGCGAGAAGCCGTGAGGAAATTGGACTGGTGGAGTGATGAAGTTTTGGAGTGCTGGGGAATTCGCAGCAAAGCTACTCCAACTCAATCAGAAGCTGCGCTTGATGCAGCACACGCAAAACAATCACTTCGCGGCGCTGAATGCGAAAGACAAGACGGTAACGATCATTAAACAGCACATGACGATATGTCCGTCGATTTCGAAAGCGTTCGCGAATTTTCGGGAAACGCGCGGGCAGCCAATGGAGACGCGCAATCTGTTCTTTGAAAGCCAAGATGTGTTTCGCCGCAGCCGACGGACGCTCTTGAGCAAGATATGCAATGATGTTGTCATTTTCTTCTCTCGCTCGCTGCGTGATCTGAACGCTATAATAAGTTGTACGCATCGCATAAGCGTTTAACATACTGGTCACAATCTTCAACTCGACCAGCAGCTACGTCCGCCTCAGCTTCTTCAATTAGCATTTCGAGTTGGCTTATGCTGTTTTGGGACGGTATTTTGCGCATGTCAAGCAGCATAATTTGTGGCCTGCCATTTTTGACAAGCAACAATGGCTTACCAGAACGACGCAGGTGCAAGAGTATCTTATCGGGATTGGCTTTAAGATCCTTTAGCGAGCGAATGTCATGCGTGCTTTCCACAAAGTTTCTCCCTTATAATTGATTGTTTGTTGTTTTGATTTGCCACTTTTTGAAATTAAGGCCTAACGACGAAATTTGCAACAAAAATTTTTTCAACCGAGAAAGGAATGGAAATATGTCTCACAATCTCTCCTTGCAAAATCAAATACCTCGGTGGAGAACGGTACAGTTTTTCACGTCGCTGTTTATTTCAGCGATGATTCTGCTTCTCGCCGTCTCAACCGCCTACCCGCAAAACTACACCCAGGTTCCGGCGCCGCCGCAGGATCACGCCATCGCGCTGGTCAACGGCACGGTACACACGGTGAGCGGCGCGGTGATGGAAAACGCGACGGTACTTTTTGAAAACGGCAAGATCACCGCCATCGGCAAAGACGTGCGCGTGGCCCCGGGCGTCGAGCGCATCGACGTTTCCGGCAAACATGTTTACCCGTCATTGATCGACGCCAACACCACGTTGGGATTGATCGAAATCGGCGCGGTGCGCGCGACCAACGATCTGGCTGAGACCGGCAGCATCAATCCGAACGTGCGAGCGGAGGCGGCGTTGAATCCGGACAGCGAGTTGTTGCCGGTTACCAGGGCCAATGGCGTCGCGCTGGCCTTGAGCGTACCGCAAGGCGGCGTCATCTCCGGCACTTCGGCGCTCATCATGCTCGACGGCTGGACCTCGGAGCAGCTCACCTTGAAAGCGCCGGTGGGCTTGCACATCAATTGGCCTGCCATGACCATCCGCCGCGGCCGCTCTTTCTTTTTCGCCCCGCAGAGCGAGGAGGAGCAGCGCAAGCAGATGACTGAAAATCTCCAACGGATTCGCGACACTTTTGCCGGGGCGCGCGCTTATAAAAAAGCGAAGGAAGCCGAGCAGCAAAAAGGCGTGCCCTATCACGCCACCGACTCACGGTGGGAAGCGATGATTCCGGTGCTGGAAAAGAAAATCCCGGTTTTCGTGAATGCGAACGAGATCAAGCAGATTCAAGCGGCGGTGCAATGGGCGGCGGATGAAGATATAAAACTGGTTATTACCGGCGGGTACGATGCCTGGCGAGTGGCGGATTTGCTCAAAGCCAAAGACATTCCGGTGATTTACGGCCCGGTACACCGCCTTCCCAGCCGGCGTTGGGATGACTACGATACGCCTTTTGCCACACCGATGAAATTGCACCAGGCCGGCGTGCGTTTTTGTATTACGGATTTTGAAAGCGAGAATGCGCGCAATCTTCCCTATCAAGCGGCGACCGCGGCGGCTTACGGCCTGCCGAAAGATGAAGCGCTGAAAGCCATCACGCTCTATCCGGCGCAAATTCTCGGTGTCGCCGACCGCGTCGGCTCGCTCGAAGCCGGCAAAGACGCGACGCTTTTTGTGGCCGACGGCGATCCGCTCGAAATCAAAACGCAAGTTTCGCAGCTTTTCATTCAAGGCCGCAAGATCGATCTCGGCAACAAGCATCGGGCGCTCTACGAAAAGTATTCAAAGAAATATCAGCCGGTCGTCGCGCCGAGCAACTAATCGCAACACGAAGATTGTATTTTGCCGCGGATTTCTGCAAAATAAAAACAGCCGGGAATCCTGAGGATTCCCGGCTGTTTGTTTAATCCGGCAAACACTTTCCAAATTGTTATGAAAAAACAACGAGTGCTTCTGAACTGGATTCTGCTTTGGTCAAATTCACTTTTTGCCGGCGATCACGACCGGGCGATTGTCGCGACGCGCACGGCCACGCCGCCGAAACTCGACGGTTTTCTCAAGGAGCCGGCCTGGCAGCTCGCGCCGGCGGCGACCGATTTTCTGCAGCGCGATCCTTACGAAGGCCAACCGGCGACCGAACCGACGGAGATTCGCATTTTGTACGACGATGAAGCCTTGTACTTTGGCTGCATGATGTACGACAGCGAGCCGGATAAAATCGTTGCGCGGCTCACCCGGCGCGACAACGAGATCGAATCCGATGTCATCTCCATCCGCCTCGACAGCTATCATGATCACAAGACGGCGTATGAGTTCACCGTTTTAGCTTCCGGTGTGAAAGTGGATATTTTGCAATTCAATGATGCCGAAGACGAAGACGATTCGTGGGACGTGGTGTGGGATGTCAAAACGCAAATCCTGCGCGATGAAACCGGCGTATCGGCCAACGGCCCCAAAGCGCCGCGAGGCTGGTCGGCCGAGATAAAAATTCCGTTCAACATTCTGCGTTACTCGCCGGCAAAAGATGGGAAAAATGTTTGGGGCATCAACTTCATTCGCCGGATTACCCGCAAGCAAGAGCGGACGTATTGGGTCTTGGTGCCAAAAAGCCAAAGCGGTTTCATCTCACGTTTTGGGCATCTGATTATCGAAGGCAATTTGCCGAACCCGCGCCGGCTCGAGCTTCTTCCCTATTCCATTGGCAAAAATAGATTCACCCACCCAACGCTGGTCGAGCCAACCGATGGAACGCACGATTTCAGCAGCAACGCCGGCTTCGATTTGAAATATGGCTTGAACAACAACCTCACGCTCGATCTCACGGTCAACCCCGATTTCGGCCAGGTCGAAGCCGATCCGGCGGTGCTGAATCTCTCGACCTTCGAGACGTTTTATCCCGAAAAACGGCCGTTCTTTATTGAAGGCACGCAAATTTTGCAATTCTCGACGTTCGGCAATAATTTCGGGCCGGGGTTGTTTTATTCACGCCGCGTCGGTCACGGTGGTGACGAGCCGGCGACGATTTTGGGCGCGGCGAAAATTACCGGCAAAACCGCCAAGGGATTAGCCATCGGCATGTTGCAAGCTGTGACCGACAAAAAACTCGACGAGCCGCGCGCCAGTTACAGCCTCGTGCGGCTCAAACAGGATCTTTTGGAAAATTCCACCCTCGGCATGATCGCCACCGCGGTGGCGCGCGAAAATCGCTTTCCTGCCTTCACCGGCGGCGTCGATTGGAATCTGCGTTTTCAACAAAGCAGGTATGGTCTCGATGGATTTCTGGCCGGCTCACAAACCACGCAAGAAACGTCGCAAAGAATCACCGGTTCGTCGGGGAAATTGCGCTTCGGCAAGGACGGCGGCGAGCATTGGCTCTACTCGATGAGCGTCGATTTCACGAGCCGTCGCTACGACATCAACGACGCCGGTTTTTTCCGGCGGCCCAATGATTACGGCACAAATTTCGATGTGCGCTACAAAGAAGATCAACCGGGAAAAATTTTGCGGCGGTGGAACATTCGCGCCGACCGGCACCTGCGCTGGAATTTCGACGGCGCGCAGCTTTTCAACGATTATGGATTGAACGCGCGCTGGGAATGGCTCAACTATTTGGAGATGGGGCTGCGCGGCCGTTATTCGCTTCCCGCTGATGACGATCGTGAATCGCGCGGCTTCGGGCTGTATCGAAAACCGCGCAGCTTCTCGGCCGGCTTTGAATTTGAAACCGACAGCCGCAAGCCCATTATTGCCGAGTTCGAGCAGGAGTATCTGCATGACGCCAAAGGCCAGCGGCAGTGGAGCACGGCGCTCGGCGCGGAAGTTCGCCCGACCACCTGGGCGGAAATCAATCTGCAGCTCGGTTATGGCCGCACGCGCGATCGGGAAGCGTGGGTGGATAATCCAGGAGATACGCTCAGCCTCTTCGGCTTTCGCGATACGAATGAATACGATTTGACGTTGCGCAGCAATCTCACGTTCACCCGCGATTTGACGCTGCAAATTTATGGGCAAGCCTTTGTCGCCAAGGGCCACTACGATCGTTTTGCAAGATTGGTCACGCCGTCGACGTTGGTTCCCTACGGCTACAACGGCAATCCGGATTTCAATGAAAAAGCTTTTCATCTGAACGTCGTCTGGCGCTGGGAATATCGTCCGGGCAGCGTGCTTTATCTGGTGTGGACGCAAGCGCGCGCCGGCGAGGGCGAGAATTATTTCACGCGCGTGCGGCGGGATTTTCGTGATGCCTTTTCCCTGCCGGCGGAGAATGTCGTGTTACTGAAGGTGAGTTATTGGCTGCGCCCGTAGGGCCGACGCCGATTTTATTCATTTCGTTCTTGCCAAATTACGCGCCAGTTAAATTAGCGGAAGTGAGAAAATATACCGGCGATGCGGTGGCGTAGCTTCTCATAACAAAAGCCTCAAGTTGGCATTTTTTCGATCTCTTCCACGGTTAAACCGCTTACTTCGGCAATTACATTCAACTCATAACCTTTTTGCCGCATCGTTCGAGCTACGTCCCGTCTCCCTTCTTTACGCGCAGCGATTGCAATACCGCGATCATCCTGCATTTCGGCGCCTGATACGGGTTGAGAATCGTCACCTCGGCGATGGCATGAATGCCTTCCAAACCGAGGACGGCGTTCAGAAAGCTGATGAGCACTTCCTTGGCTTTGTCATTGCCAACAATCAGCTTGAACGCAAAATCGGTGCGGGGATCGGCGAATTGCATGGTGGATTCTCCACGTGAAAAATATTCTCAGCTTTCCAATTTGAAAAATCGTCGTGGCCAAGCCCGGCTTCACAGAGCGTGTTATTTCAGCGTCAGCGCCTTCGCCGTCGCCGCGGCGTCCAGCAACCCGACTACATCGTTCAAATTCACCGTGCCGTAATACCACGCGCCGCCGGCCATGGCTTCGGCGCGCACGGCTTTAAAAATGTCGTAGTAGCTGCGTTTGCCATCCACAAAGATGTAAACTTCCTCCCGCATCAGTCCGTGCAAATTTCCATCAAATCTAACCTTGGCGCGATTGACAAAATATTCTTCCAGCGTTGCGGCGTTAGCAGGGATCTTTTTGCCGGCGGCAAGCTCTGCGTCGGTTAATTTAAGCGGAGCCGGCGCATTGCCGTGCAATTGCCGATAGCAGCTTTGCAAATCGGCCATCAACTCTCTCTCTTTTTTACTCATCTGCGCCGCCAGATTTTGAATCGTTATATTCGCGCGTGAATTCGAACCGGCAAAAACGCGCACTGAATTTACCGCCCGCAGCTCGCGCTGAATGCCTTGCTCGATCACCAGACTCGCGTCCTTCCAACTCGCTGCCGGCGCGTGAGTGGAATCGCGCAAAACGCGCGCGGCGACTTGCAGATCATTGGCGAGCCGCTTCACCCCCTGCGTGTATGTCTCGCCGACGAGCAGCGGCACTTCATCATCTTCGGCGAACGCCAGAAAATAAGCCAAAGCCGCGATGAGAAAATTGTTGCGGCGCAGTTGCGTCGGATCGATATTATCGAGATCGTCGTCGGACGAGTGAATGAAATCATCCGGCCAGTTGATCAACGCAATCGCCGGCACGCCGATGGCGCCCTCGACAAAACAGCGATGGTCCGACGAGTCAAAATAAGGCACCAGCATCGCATTGTAATTATCACGCGTGCCGAAAGATGAATAAATCGGCCGCGAATACGGATGCGGCAATCCGCCCTGCCGTCCCGCCGCGAGAAAGCCGTTGTTGGTTTGAATCAGAAACGTGCCGACGCTTTCCAGCATCGCGTCGAGATAAGAGGTGCGCGAATGCGGCGCATAAATGAGATGCTGCACGCGATTGCCCATTGACTGCTTGGCGCCCGTCATGTCCTGATGCAGATTCACCAGAAATTTTTTCGGCTCGTTTGGATAATCGCGAAAATAGCGATATTCCGAGTAAATCTCATCCGTCCACCAGAACCGCATATCGCGCAGCGGCGGTTTCATTTTGCCTTCTTGAATCAGCTTGTTGAAAGCGCGCGCCAATTCGAGAATATTGCCGCTGCCGCTGCCGTCATCGTTGGCCGAGCCTTTCTCCTCTTGCAAATGCGCGGTGATGACGATTTGCTGGTCGTGATACTTGGTGCCGCGAATCCAGCCTTCGACAAAACCGGTGCGGCCTTGTTTGGTCTCGCTGATTTCGGTGTCGACTTTTGCTTTCAAAACAACGCGCCCGCCTTTGGTGCGCTTGCCGGTGGCAAAATAATCCTGCATATCCTGCGTTGCCAAAATTTTGCGCAACGTCTCACCTTTGCGCGGCGGCAGAATGAACGCAAATGTTCCCTTCTTTCCCTCCGGCGGATCAATTGGGATGCGGCTCCACGCGACTTGATCGGGATAATCCATCAGCGTCTTCCCTTCGGAGATGATGTAAGACACCACCCCCACCGCGCCTTTATCCCACACGGCGTTCTGCGCGGCGCGGCCAGGATTGGCATCGGTCAAAACAATTTTGCCGGCGACGTCGAGATCTTTCAAAGCCGCTTTGGAGCCATCGCCAATCCACACCAACTCGGCGGTAACGTCGGCGTCATGGCTGCCGTCGGCGAGATAAACCGCGTGCTCGCCGATGTCGGCCAATTTAACTTCGACCGGCTCGATCATCCACAACTCGGCAAAACGCGCCGTATAATTGCGGCCATCCAGCGGCTGCTCGATGAAACGCACGTCCTGCAAGCCCGCCTCTTTCGCCGCCTGCACGACGTAGTCTGCGGCCTTAAAAAATCCCTCCATGCCGGAATCACGATGCCAATGCGTCAGCCAGCGAACGTGCTCAAAGGCGCGGTCGCCGGAGATTTCATTGGCGAGCATGCGGATTTCGGCGTCGGACAGAAACGGGGTGGTTTGGGCGTCAACGGTTTTGAAACCGAACAGCAACAACACCCCCACTAAAAATACCACAGCATAACCTCGCATCTTCTTCTTCCTTATTACCTTAAATGAGTTATCACCTGATTGAATTATAATTCGAATGCGTTATCATCAACCGAATTGGTGGCAGGAAATAACAACTGTGCCGGCTTTCTTATACTCGTTGCGGGTTGGTATGTGAGTCATTGCGAGGCGTTTTTTGCCGAAGCAATCTACTGATTTTAAAGAGATTGCTTCGCTGAGAAGCGCTCGCAATGACCGTTACAAAATAACCCTTAACTTAACGAGTATATCAATCCGCCCATGCCCGCGCGCGTTCCACTGCTTTCTTCCAATTTTTATAAAGCCGTTGCCGCTCCGCCGATTCCATTTTTGGATCGAATCGCCTCTCCATCTGCCAATGATGCGCCACATCTTCCAAACTCGGCCAGTATCCAACCGCGAGTCCGGCCAAATAAGCCGCGCCAAGCGCCGTCGTTTCCGTCACCGCCGGGCGAATCACCGGCGTGTTGAGTATATCGGCTTGAAATTGCATCAGCAAATTATTGACGACCGCGCCGCCATCGACGCGCAATTCGGTTATCGCCGTGCTGGCGTCTTGCTGCATGGCTTCGGCGAGGTCGCGGGATTGAAAAGCAATGGACTCCAGCGCCGCGCGCGCGAGGTGGCTGCGATTGGCGCCGCGTGTCAAGCCGACGATTGTTCCGCGCGCGCTCGCATCCCAATAAGGCGAGCCGAGTCCGACGAAGGCCGGCACCAGATAGACGCCGCCGTTGTCGTTCGCGGTTGCGGCCAAAGTCTCGATTTCTGCGGAAGAGGAAATCAATTTCATTTCATCGCGCAGCCACTGCACCACCGCGCCGGCGATGAACACCGCGCCTTCGAGCGCGTATTGAACTTTGTCATTTCCAACCTGCCACGCAATCGTCGTCAACAAACCGTTCTTCGAATGAAAAATTTTTTCGCCAGTTTGGATGAGCATGAAACAACCGGTGCCATAGGTGTTTTTCAACATGCCGGGCTTGAAACAAGCTTGCCCGAACAGCGCCGCTTGCTGATCGCCGGCGATGCCGGTAATCGGAATTTCTGCGCCAAACAATTCTGGCGAAGCCATGCCGAACTCGCTGCTGCTGGCCTGCACTTTCGGCAAGAGCGCGACGGGGATGTCGAGATAGGAAAGTATATCGCGATCCCAATTCAATTGGTGAATGTTGTAAATCAGCGTGCGCGAGGCATTGGAGCAATCGCTGGCGTGAGCCTTGCCGCCGGTCAATTTCCACAGCAGCCAAGAGTCGATGGTGCCGAAAGCAAGATCGCCTTGTTGCGCGCGTTGGCGCAGACCGGCAACGTTATCGAGCAGCCATTTGACTTTGGTGCCGGAAAAATACGGATCAGGCACCAAACCGGTCCGTTGTGAAATTTTTTCAGCGCCAAAAGTTTTTCGTACTTCCTCACAAATCGGCGCGGTGCGGCGATCCTGCCAGACGATGGCGTTGTGCACAGGCTTGCCGGTTTTGCGATCCCACAAGACGATTGTCTCGCGCTGGTTGGTGATGCCGATGGCAGCGACGTCACTCGCGTTTAACCTTGCCTTCAGCAAGGCCGTTTTCGCCGTGGCGAGTTGCGTTGTCCAAATTTCTTCGGGATCGTGTTCCACCCAGCCGGGCTGCGGATAATGCTGCTTGAACTCCTGCTGCGCGACGGCGAGCATGCGGCCGTCATGATCGAACACGATGCTGCGGCTGCTGGTGGTGCCTTGATCTAAGGCGAGAATGAATTTCATTTAAAAGTTCCTCATCATAATAGTTCGTAGCAGTACTTTAGGCGCCGACACTTCGAAATTGCAAAATTGTGACAAACGGCAAAAACGCGGCTCCATTTCATAAATTTTTCGCCTGAAGGCGCTACGACAAAATTTCTTTTCTCACCACTCAATTTTATCGCCGGGGATATCGCGCTGCACCGGCGTGTTCACCTCAAACGTAAAAAGATTTTCGGGATGAACGAGGCGAACGGCCTTGACTTCCTTGATCCGCTCAAGCGGAATGACTTCGTCGCCGAAGCCGTTGGTGCGGGTTTGGCTGGCCCAATAGACGATATGCTTTTGCCCGTTTTCATCCTTGTACCAGCCGAGAAAAACCACCGAGTGGCCGCCGCCTTTTGCCCACGAGATGTTCATGAAATCACCGGGACGCGCGTGGCGAGGTTTGATTTCCTCACCCATTTTTGCATACTGCACAAGCGCATAATGGCTGCCAAAACCATCGTCGTTCCATTTGCCCCAAAACTTGATCGTGTCTTCACGGCGGCCGCCGTCTTCTTCTTGCATACGAATCGCTTCGTAACGATCGTCGCTCAGTTTTTTGCCCTGGTCGGGAAAAAGAAGATTCATTTGTTCAATGAAAACGGCGTAGGTCGAGCCGCTGCAGTAGCTGGTCGTTCGCGGCGGTTCGAGCAAGGGCCGGTCAAACAGCGTCAATTTGTAACCTATCGGCGATTCCGCCGGAACAGCTTTGATGCCGATAAAATAGCCGCCGCCGTCCATCGCCGTGGCTTGGACTTTGTCGATGCCTTGCAAAACAAAATAATTATAGCCTTTGACATATTTGCCAAAAATTTCGGCGTGGTGGGTGTGATGAGCGCCGGCGGCGAGGTCCGCTTTAACAAGTTGAAACCATTCACCGTTGTGCGAAGTCGGTTCAAGCTTAAACGCGCCATTTTGCGCCAACGAGCTGCTCACGAGAATCAGCGTCAATAACAACTTTTGGCTTATGAGACTTTTCATCAGTCACACCTCAACGAAAAATTTTTCCATCTCCCGCAGAACGATTTCGGGCACTTCCAGTTGCGGATAATCACCAGACTCGTGAATTTCGAATAACGTTGCATTTGGCCGGAATTACGCCGGTTGCTCCGAAGCTGGCCTACTCATGACTTGCCGCAAGCTGCCTCCCAGCCAGCCGCCCAAGCCGCCGGCGAAAAATGCAATCAATGCCGAAATAAGAACCAAGAGCCAAACTTTTGCGCCGGAAAGATTGGCGAGAGAACCGGCCAGCGCCAGCAGTTGCGGACTTTTTTTTCCTGTAGTTTTCATCACGGCGAGAACAAGCCAGAAAATCGCCGCGATGAAGGCGCTCATCCCAAAACCGCGTTTGCCGGAGTTGACGAGCCACCCTGTCATCGCGCCCGCGACCGCCAGGCCGATGGCGCCAAAAAAAATTCCACCCAAGACGATGAACGCAATTGTCAAAAGCCACTGCATCGAGTCACGCATTTGGGATTTACCTTTTCGGTTTTAAATAAACGGTTTCTTCAATTTCTTCTTGGGGAATGTCTTGCGGATTGGTTGCGAACCGAATGGGGAAATATTTTCCCGCCAGCCACTCGTCGATTTGATCCTGATAATGCGGCGCGCCGGGATGGCCGCTTTGGCCGCCGAAGTTGACGATGTAGCCGCGAATCGGATCGCTCATTTCAACGACGAGACGCATCGAGGGGCCGTGAGTGACTTCTCTCCCGCCGGCGACGTTCAGTGTAAAATCTTCGCCGTCACGCGGCGCGGGGTCGATGCCAAATCCGGGGAGACGTAAAATATGATCGGCGTACACTTTGTGGTATTTTTCATAACGCCACGCGCTCAGATCAGCGCCAAACTCATCATACAAGCTCGTCACACTGGCGGCAAAAATTTCGCGCACACGATCAAACAGATTTTCCACCGCCGGCGTTTTCGGATTGTCGAACCATTTTGAGTCCGGCTGCTCTTTGACCAAAGCCAGCAAGACGCGGCGCGGCGGATACATGAAGGTTTTGCCGTCGGCGGTTTGAAAGTGTTTCGCCCAAATCCCCTCTTTGAACATTTCCCAGAAACTATGATAAATCGTCGGCGCGACGCCATGGGTGTAAAAATTGAAATCCCACGCGCGCAAGCTGTCCACCGCCGCGGCAACCGTGGCATTGGTGACGTTGGCCTTGGCAAAAGCTTCGAGAATCACCGGCGTCAACGTTCTCGCGACTACAGAGTGCACATCGAGCTGCGCGGCTTTCATGTCATCAAGAGAAATTTTGCGTCCGGCGCTCAAGATTTCGCGAATGCGCACGCCGCGATACGGCGCGGCAAAACTCCAATTATAAAAAATCGGATAATTCTCCGGCGTCGGTTTTTGATTGGCGGATTGCACGAAACCTTCAGGAGGATTGAAGACATGCGGCAATTTTTCGAAAGGAACAAATCCCTCCGGCCACATTGTGGATAAAATACGATCAGCGACCGGCGAGCCGGGCCAGGCTTGGGTCGAATCGTTGGCGTCGCCGGCGCCAAAGGAACGCGCCGCGGTTTTGATCGGCATCAAGCCGGCGGAGTACATGCCGACATTTCCCGCGCGATCGACATAAGCAAAATTTTGCGCTGGCGCCGCATAATTCCTCAGCGCCGCGGTAAAATCGGAAAAATTTTTGGCGCGGTTGAGATCATGAAAAACGCGATATTCATCTCCGGAAAGATGCCCGGTCCAGCGCATGGCGTAATCCACGCCGTCGCGATTGACCACCGGACCGATGCGGCTCCAACGAATTTTTATTTCTTCCGGCGCTTGTCCTTTGACGGGAATTTTTTCGGCGCTGATTTGCAGCGACTCGTTTCGGCCTTCGATATAAGCGGATTGGCCTGAGGCCTCGAGCTCGATTTTATAATAATCCAAAACATCCCAATCACAATTGGTCGCGCCCCAGGCGATATGACGGTTGAAACCGAGAATCACATCCGGCGCGCCGGGAAGCGTCATGCCATACACCTCAACGCCGGGCGCGTGCAAATCAACTTCGTACCAATAGTTCGGCAAGCTGTGGCCCAAGTGCGGATCGTTGGCGAGGATCGCGTGGCCGCTGGCGCTTTTGGTCGCGCCGACCGCCCAATTGTTGCTGCCAAGCAGCAGCGCTTCGGCGTCGCGATCATGAAAGACTTCGTTATCGTAGTCCCCACTCCTTGTGGGTGGCTGTTGAAACCAATTATTTTGCCATCCAGCAGTGCCCCACAAGAGGGCAGGGATACGCGGAATGAACACATCACGAAACAATCCGGGATAAATCGGCGCCGGAGAGGCATTTTCAACCGAAAAAAGTTCCTGCAAAATTTCTGGCGCAAATGCAGCGCGTAAACGATCAAACGCCAACTCGGAGCTGTGCCACGAGAGCTGGCGCGCCATGTATTTGAGCAAATAGGCGCTGTTTTGCGGCTCCCAGCGCGACGGCGAAAAATTCAGCAATTTGTATTCAAGGGGATAATCGGCGGGAGAAAGCTGCGCGAGAAAATGATTGATGCCGGCGGTATATTTCTCCAGAGCTTGATAAGCCGGATGCGAATGATCGGCCGCCGCCATCGCGCGGTCGGCGGCGTCACGAAATCCGTTTTCCAAAAAGAAGCGGTCCGAGGGCAGGGCCGCGACGCCGAGAACTTCAGCCAAACGGCCTTTGATCGAGCGCACGATGAGTTCCATTTGAAACAGGCGTTCGCGAGCGTGCAAATAGCCCACGGTGGCCGGCAAATCTTCCGCTTGCTCGGCAAAAACGTGCGGCACGCCGCGCCGGTCGAGCAGAATTTTGACTGAACCTTTCAACGCCGGCATCGTCATTTCTATGGATGAAGCGTGCGTAAAACCGGCCGCAGGCTGCAGAAAGCCGCGCAGCGGATCAAAAAATTTCGCCGGCGGTGGCAGGCTGTTAAAAGGGCGATAGATGAAAAAAACATAACCTCCAAGCAAAATAACCGGCAACAATAGTTTAAGAGTTTTGGGCATGGGCATCGGAATAATTTGTGAATGTCGCTTTGTTAAAAATTAAGGTTTCACAATCTGAAGAAACGGCGGCAAAAAGTCAAGAGCTTTTCAGAAATTCTCGGAAGAAATAGAGTTGACAAAAACAACTTTTTTGGTTATACTAAGGCAGTATTATTTCATTTTACTTTTCAATTGGACCTCCCCCGATTGAAAAACATATTATTCACCGGGAGGATGGGATAACTTTTAAGGAGGTTTACTATGTATCGCAAGACGCGGATATTGACTTGCCTGCTGGTGATTACCGGTGTGTTGTTGTTTGGCGTCGTCGCTTTCGCGCAAGAGCATCCGGAGCATCCGGCCAAGAAAGATGAGAAGAAGGAACATCCGGCCAAGCCGGAAGCCAAGAAAGAGCACCCCGAGCACCCGGAGAAAGCGGCGGCAGCAAAGAAGGAGCATCCAGAACACCAGGAACATCCCAAGGCGGCCGCGACCATGGTGACCAAAGAGATGATGACCGAAGCGATTACCGGCCACATCAAAATCGATGCCGCGCTGAAAGGCGGGTATTACTGTGTCTATGACGCTAAGTCGAAAATGCCTCTGGCGCTCACGCTCGACAAAGTGCATCTCGACAAACTCGCCAAGGTGAGTGAAGGCCTCTATTTCGCTTGCAGTGATTTCAAAGCCACCAACGGCACGATGTACGATTTGGATTTCTTCATGAAGTCCACGCCCGGCGGCCTGATGGTAAGCGAAGTCGCGGTTCACAAAGAGGCCGGCAAACCGCGTTACGGCTGGGTGGAAAAAGACGGCATTTGGTCGAAGCAGCCGATGCAGTAAAAGCGGGTTGCATTCAACTTGTCGCAAGCCATTGACCGGTCACTTCGAGGTGACCGGTCAATAAAATCACTTTCTTCATGAAAATTGTCCAACATTCTCATTCTTATTCCAGAAAGATTCTATGCGGAAAGGTAGCTTAAAGCGGAGTTTCATATCAATGGCGTTGAGTCTGGTAATTGCGATTTTTCTGGTGGTGAATTTGACTTCCTGCACCAAAGAAACCGCGCGCGCGAACAACACCAATCGAAAAATGCAATTCTCCTATGCATTCACGGTTAAAAATATTCCCGCCGGCGCGCAAGTCGTTGACATCTGGGCGCCGGTGCCGCAATCTGATGCGCGCCAAACCATCGCCAATCTCGAGGTAAAATGCGACTATCCGTACTCCTTTGAAACGGAGCCGGAGTATAACAACTCGATCCTAAAAGTGCAAGCCGCCGGCAGTCTGCCGGAAAGCCTCAACGTCGCGGTGAATTTCTTCGTGACCCGCAACGGTTATCACATCTTGGAAAACCAGGATAAAAATTCCGGGCAAACGACCGAAGCGATGCGGCAGCGTTGTCTGGCGCCGGATCGTCTGGTGCCGATCGACGGCAAAGTCGCAGATGAGCTGAAAAATGTCGTGCACGACGGCATGACGCCGCTGGAAAAAGCGCGGGCGATTTACGATCATGTCGCCGGCACGATGAGCTACGACAAATCCGGCACCGGCTGGGGCCGCGGCGACGCGATTTACGCCTGTGATGTGCGCAAAGGCAACTGCACCGATTTTCATTCGCTGTTTATCGGCATGGCGCGCGCGAGCAACATCCCGGCGCGTTTCGTGATTGGCTTTCCTGTTCCGGAGACCGTCACGCAGGGAGAGATCCCCGGTTATCATTGTTGGGCGGAATTTTATATCGACGGCATGGGCTGGCTGCCGGTCGATGCTTCGGAGGCGAGCAAAAATCACGAGAAATGGAATGATCTTTTTGGCGGGTTGGATGCGCATCGCGTGCAATTCACCGTCGGCCGCGATATCCGCATTGCCTCCATGGGGCCGGAGGCCGAGCCGCTCAATTATTTCATTTATCCGCAAGTCCGCATTGACGGCAAAGCCCACGGCGAAATCGTGCGTCACGTTCGTTTTGCGGAGCTGGCGAATTAAATTCGATCAATGCTTTTTTCTTTAGGAGGCCGGACAAGCTTGGCGCTTGCCCGGCCTTTTTATTTGGGCTGCGCCCGTAGGGGGCTTTGCGTTTACCGGTATGCGTTCATCAAAACTAAAAAAATCGCGGGAGATTTTCGGCAAAATCCGTGTCTATAAAAATAGGAGACAGAAAGAAGCGGAAAGCCAATCATTGTGTTAAGGCATGAAAACCGTGTGAAAAATCGCGGGGTCAATATGAAAACTTGTTCAATCTTGCTGTTCATTCTCTGCGTGGGATTTTCAAATCTATTTTCCCAACCGGCTGGCGGGAAAAACGTTGCAGGCTTCTATGTGTTGCAAGATTACGACTATTTCAAAACTATGCTGGCCGACATTCGCCGGCCGGCTTTTCACATGCGATTTTATTACGACGATGCGGTCAGATTTTCCAGTTTGGCCGTCACGGGAAAACATAAATTTTGGGATGTGTCCTTCGGCGGATTTTTCCCGATGCTCGGTTACAATTTCAAAGTCGCCCCGCAACCTTTTGGCGTGGCGTTCTTTATCGAGGCCTCGGCTCACATGTTGCTCGATTTTGACACCCCTTCATCCGACGTCATCAACACGGATTTTCGCATAGGCGGCGGACTCGCCGGCCGGCCGCTCAGCCAGTTGAAGCAGCTCTCCCTGCGCTACAAATTTTTTCACGAGAGCACGCACATCGGGGATGAGTACACCCTGACCGCTGTGGCAGACTCCGCCTTCAGACGCTACAACGTGAGCTACGAGGCGCATGAGCTTTTTGTCGCCTTCGATCACCGCGCCCGCCGGCCTGAAAGTCTGTTGGACTTTGTTTATCTGCGTCTTTATGCCGGCGGCAGACGGCTCAACACCGGCGCTTTTGAAGATTTTAAAGATAAAAGCGCCCTGCGCTCCCTTAAAATCAAGAACAAAAATGAATCGCAACTGGGTGGAGAATTTTTTTTGCGAGGCTGGCTGCAGCCGGAACTTGAACCGGACAAAATCAATGAGCTTGTGAAGAGAATCATACGCCCGCAATACTTCATGGCGGCAGCGGAGTTTTACCGCCGCGACCAATATGCGGTTGCCGCGCCGGCAAAGAAATGGAGTTATAATGTTGCCGCCGGCCTGGTTTATGGAAATTACTTCGAAAGCAAACGCACGACCAAATTGCTGCTCAATTATTATCGCGGCGTCAATCCGCACGGCCAGCTCCGAATGTATCAAATCAGCTATCTCGGCGTTGATTTTAGCGTCGATTTTTAAGCCGCCACGTTTTTAACTTTTCCAAGGGGAGAACAACCATCATGATACGGTTTTTAAATTTTCTTTTTGTGGGCGCTTGCCCTCGGCCTGCCGGCGTATGCGGCGAATGATTTCAGCCGGGCGGCGGAAGACAGCGCGGCAAAATCGCCATGGCCTGACGCCGATGAGTCAGCCCGCGCGCGAAGCAACGGCAACCTCATGAAGCTCGACTCGAGCTATCAGCAAGCGCTCAAATTTGCGCCGGTTCTTTGGTTCGCCAATCCGGAACAATATTTCCCAACTCTTCCTTTGGGGTATTTAAACGCCATCTTTATCGCCGGCGCCCGCCCGGAGGTTTGGGCTTGTGGACGCATGTCGAGTTCCAACGCAAGCCGGCATCTGAATTGCGCCTCGCCTGGCTGGTGCCTCCGGAAATTGCCCCGATCAAATTAAGTGGCGTTTTGGAAATACAAACCGGCCCGCGGTTTAGTTTTGATGTAAATGATCAAGGTTTGACCCTGGCGTTATACTACCATAATTTCTACGGCAGGTTGTTTTCGTGGTACGTCAACGCCCCGTCCTGGACGTGGATCAGAAGGCAGCCGGATTTGTCTTATTTTTCCTTCGGGCGGGATTTCGATCAAGCCTCCGGCCTTGACGACTCGCGCGAAAAGTGTTTTTCATTGGGTTCAACTGCGTTTGGGGTTAAGGTCGGATGTAAGCCGGCGCTCGTTTGAGCTAACGCATCCGCGATTTGAATTGCAGCTTGGCATACATTACTGAGCGAATGTTTTCGATTCGATTTTTCCCATTACCGAGCTTCTCCGTTTCGCAGCCGGAAGATGATCGCCACTTCGCTGTCGGGTTTCGGCATCCGATCCTGGCGCGGCGCAAATTTGGTCGCGCCGGTCGCATAGTCGCGAACAGTGTAGGCCGCATTGCCGACTTTCGAGCCAGGGCAGGAATACAGGCACACCAAACATCCCGAATGCCAATATTTGATTAACTCCTCATTCCCGCCGAACCGGAAATCGAAACCGCGGCCGCCGGGGTCATCGAGCAATTCGGCCAGCGGCTGCGGCTCGGACAGCCCGTTCCACCACACCAAAATCTCCACCGGCGTTCCGGCAATGCGCGTTTGCGGCGCCGGATGCTTCGAATCGTGGCGTTTATCCCAGGCTTCCATCGTCAAATTATTTCCGGCAACCGCGCCGAGCTTTTCGAATGCTGCAATCAAAGTTGTATCCGCCACCGGCGTGGAAAACAACGACTCGCGCGCGGCGCGGCCGTCATCCCAAACCAGCAAATGATAGTTGGGCACGAATCGCAAAAACCCGCTGAATTTGCCCGGATGATACGTCGCCAGGACGCGCACTTCCTGCCGCAGCGAGTCCACGATCATCGGCGTGTAAGCATTCGGCAGCATCAGGGCGTTCTTCTGTATCGGCGTGACGGCGCCAAAAAGGCAGATCAACAAAGCCCAAAACATATTTCCTCTCCAAGAAAAAACTATCACGACCGCGAAGATTTTTTACGAACCGCTAATTCACGCGAAGGCACGCTAATTGTTTTTATTCGCGTTGATTAGCGTTAATTCGCGGTTGACGGGTTTGGTTGCGGCAAGTTGCCGCGCTACGTAATTTTTATTTGCTTTTTTCACGAAAATGAATATTATATACGGTCATCACTGAATTTTGATCAGTTCAATCAATCATCGCCACTGAACAGCCGTTCATTTACAAAACAGCGCAGAGGAGGATATTATGCCACCTTCAAAAGCATCAATGAGCAAACACGGGTTGGATTTTCACGGCATCAAGAATACCAACGTCGAATATTGGAATCTCAGCACGCCGGCGTTGTACGAAGAGGCGATGCGCCGGCGCGAGGGCATCGTCGCGCATCTCGGCCCGCTGGTGGTGCGCACCGGCCATCACACCGGCCGCTCGCCGAATGACAAATACCTCGTCAAAGAGCCATCGAGTGAGGGGCATATTTGGTGGGGCAAAGTCAATCGGCCATTCGAGGCGGGCAAGTTCGAAAATTTGCTTAACCGCGCCATCTCCTATCTGCAAGGAAAAGATGTTTTCGTGCAGGATTGTTTTGCCGGCGCGGATCCGCGCTATCGCCTGCCGATTCGCATTATCACCGAAACCGCCTGGCATAATCTCTTCGCGCGCACCATGTTTATTCCGGCAAAACCGGAAGAGTTGGCCGATCATAAGCCGGAATTCACCGTGATCAACGTGCCGCGCTTTCACGCCGTTCCCGAAACCGACGGCACCAATTCCGAGGTTTTCATTCTCGTCAACTTTGGCCGCAAGCTGGTTTTGATCGGCGGTACGAGTTACGCCGGCGAAATCAAGAAATCCATTTTCACGATTCTCAATTATCTGCTGCCGCTGCGCGACGTGATGTCGATGCACTGCTCGGCGAACATCGGCCCCCACGGCGACACGGCGCTGTTCTTCGGGCTTTCCGGAACCGGCAAGACCACGCTGTCGGCGGATCCGGAACGCCGGCTCATCGGCGACGACGAGCACGGCTGGAGCGATCACGGTGTGTTCAATTTTGAGGGCGGCTGCTACGCCAAAGTGATTCGGCTTTCCAAAGAAGCGGAGCCGCAGATTTACGAAACGACGCGGCGCTTCGGCACGATTTTAGAGAATGTGACCATTGATCCGGTCACGCGGCGGCTCGACCTCGATGACGCCTCGCTGACCGAAAACACCCGCGGCGCCTACCCGATCGATTACATTCCGAATGCCGAGCCGAGCGGCATGGGCGGCCATCCGAAAAACATCGTCATGCTCACTGCTGACGCATTTGGCGTGATGCCGCCGATTGCGAAACTGACGCCGGAGCAGGCGATGTATCATTTTCTCTCTGGCTACACCGCCAAAGTGGCCGGCACGGAAAAAGGCCTCGGCAAAGAGCCGCAAGCCACGTTCAGCACCTGCTTCGGCGCGCCGTTCATGGCGCTGCATCCGACGGTGTACGCCAAAATGCTGAAAGAAAAAATCGCCCAACACAAAGTAAGCTGCTGGCTGGTGAACACCGGCTGGACCGGCGGCCCGTTTGGCGAAGGCAGCCGCATGAAAATCGCCTACACCCGCGCCATGGTTAACGCGGCCTTGAACGGCAGTTTGGATAAAGTTGCGACCGAGGCCGACCCCATCTTCGGATTAAATATCCCAACAAGCTGCCCGAACGTGCCGGGCGAAGTGCTCAAGCCGCGCAACACGTGGAAAGATGGCAAGGCCTACGATGAAAAAGCCGGGCATTTGGCGGGATTGTTCCACAAGAATTTCGAACAGTTTGCCAATGACGTGACAGAGGAAATTCGCGCCGCCGGGCCGAAGGGGAAATAAAAAGAAAACTATGACGATGTTACGGGCATTTGATTAAACGACAGAACGGACATGACCTACGATGCCATCATCATCGGCGCTGGACACAACGGTTTGGTAACCGCAGCTTATTTGTCGAAAGCCGGACGCCGTGTTCTCGTGTTGGAACGCCGTGAAACCCTCGGCGGCGCCGCCGCAACGGAAGAAATTTTTCCCGGTTTCAAATTCAACACCGGCGCGCACGACGCGGGGTTGTTTCGACAGAAAATCATCGACGAGCTTGATTTGAAAAAACACGGGCTGGCATTCATCGAAAGTCCCGTGGCAGTCTTTGCGCCGCAGCCCGACGGCGCCTCCCTCACCCTCTGGCGCGATCAGCAAAAAAACCTCACGGAAATCGCCAAATTCTCTCAAGCCGATGCGGAAAAATTTCCCGCGTTCATGCGGCTTGTGAGCAAATTGACTGAAGTTCTCAACAGCATCATGCTGCTCACGCCGCCGAGTGTAACGCAAAATAGTTTTGAGGAATTGCTCGCCTGGGCCGGTGCCGGACTCAAGCTCAAGCGTTCCGGCAAGCGCGAGATGATGGAATTTCTGCGTATCCTGCCGATGACGGTGACGGAATTTCTCAACGAGTGGTTTGAAAGCGAGGCGCTCAAAGCCGTGCTGGGAGCGGCCGGTGTCACCGGCAGCATGCAAGGCCCGCAAGCCTCCGGCACGGCGTTCGTGATGCTGTATCATCATCTCGGCGCGGCCAACGGCGGCTTCAAGTCGAGCCGTTTTGTGAAAGGCGGCATCGGACAACTCTCGGCGGCGCTGGCGAGCGCCGCTCGCAAATTTGGCGCGGAAATTCGCGTGGGCGCAGAAGTGGCGCAAATCAAACTCAACGACGATCGGGCTGCCGGTGTTATCCTCAAAAATGGCGAAGAGATTTCCGCGCGTGTCGTGATTTCCAATGCCGATCCGCGCCGCACGTTTTTTAATCTCATCGGCGCGCCCAATCTCGGTCCGACTTTCGTGCGACGCGTGCGAAATATTCGTTATCGCGGCACAACGGCGAAAGTCAACCTGGCCTTGGATGATTTGCCACATTTCAAGGATAAAGATGCGCATTTGAGCGGCCACGTGATCATCTGTCCGACTTTGGAATATCTCGAACGCGCTTACGACGACGCCAAGTACGGCTGCTATTCACAACAACCGTATCTCGACCTCGTGATTCCGAGCGTGTTGGATGCTTCTCTCGCGCCGGCGGGCAAGCACATCATGTCGATCACCATGCAATACGCGCCGTACAACTTGCGCGAGGGCAATTGGGACGAGCAGCGCGAGAAACTGGGCGATCATATCATCAACACGCTTGCGGCGTACGCGCCGAATATAAAAGATAACATTCTGCATCGCCAAGTCATCACGCCGCTGGATTGGGAGCGCAATTATTTTCTCACGGAAGGCGGCGAGTTTCACGGACAAATGGGATTGGATCAAATGTTGTTTATGCGGCCCGTCGCGGGTTACGGCCAGTATCGCACGCCGATTGAGAATTTATATTTGTGCGGAGCGGGAACGCATCCGGGCGGCGGCGTCACCGGCGCGCCGGGACATAATGCGGCGCGGGAAATTTTGAAGGATTGGAAGAAATTTTCATTTTAACCGGGAGAGAAGAAAATGAGCATCACCCTGCCAGACACTTTTGAGTACAAAGACAGAAGCTTCGGCGACGCGCAAGGCATCGTGGTCAGCACGAGCGCTGAGGTTTTTTATCCCACGAGCACGACTAATCTGCTCTTGGCCGGGGTGCGGAAATTCGCCAACCAGGCAACAGCTTCGGCGCTGGATATCGGCTGCGGCTGTGGCATCGTCGCGGTGGTTTTGGCGAAATTGATTTTCCCGAACGCCAAAATTCATGCCTCGGACATCAGCGCCGAGGCCGTGAAATTGGCCAAGCGCAATGCGGAAAATCTTCAGCTCGCCATCGATTGCCGCTGCGGCAGTCTTTTTGAGCCGTGGGCGGGAATGAAATTCGATTTGATCGTGGACGACGTGGCGGGCATGGCCGAACCGATTGCAAGACACTCGCAGTGGTACCCGCCGCATATCCACAGCGACGCCGGGGAAGACGGAACGCGCTGGATCGTGAGTATTTTGGCGCAAGCGCGGGAGTTTCTCACGCCGCAGGGGCAGATTTTCTTTCCGGTGCTCACGCTTTCCAAGGAAGCCGCGATCCTGGATACCGCGCAAAAACATTTCTCCAACGTCGAGATGCTCGCCGAACAGTGGTATCCGCTCGGCCATGATTTATTGCCTCACCTGGCTTTGATTGAGGACCTTATGGCAAGAGGACTTGTTGAAATAAAAAAGAAGGGCAGCCGTTGGTTATGGGCGACGAAAATTTACCGCGCCAGCAATCCTCGGGCGGAGCCCTCGGCGGGCGTAGCCCACGGGCGTAGCCATTAAACCATGACGAAAAGATGTCTGCTGCAGCAAAGAAAAAAAATGCCACTCATTTCGCCAATGCCGATCTTCTCGACCAGCTCGCCGGCAAGAAAAGTTCCGCGCTTTGGCTCGGGCGCTACACTGAAGATGAGGTTCGGCGCTTGCTGGAAAAATTCGACATTCTACCGGCGCTCAAAGCCAAAGGTTTTTCCGAGATCGTCATCGCCATTGAGCCGATTGACCGATTCCTGCAAGCCTTAAAGATCTTTACGGCAAGGCCGGTTGCAGAAAATCTGCTGGCCGAATTTCGTTTTCACGAAGCTTCGTTTTCACATTCATGTTTCGTTAACGCCGCGCCCTTAAATGTGTTAAAAATCGAATGGCTGATGCTGCAAAATCCCCAAGCCGATTTTAGCGCCGAGCGCCCGCGTCTGCCGGGCCAGCGTCACCCCGGGCTGGGCTTGGCCAAGCACGTCATGCAGCTTCTCATTCATTTGACGAAAACACAGCAACTGGCCGGCATTTTAAATTTTCCGGAATTTTTTCACAATGCGTATTTCTATTTGGAGCATTTTTATTTCTGTGACCCGCGGCTGAAAGGCCTCGTGCTGGCGCTCCGGCGTGATTTGAATGAATTGTCTCTGGCGGAATTGTCGTGGGCGGTTTATCTTGGCTGTGTGATCGACGCCAACACCGGAGAAACTTATGAATGGCAGGCGGAGGCGCTGGTTTTGCCGCTGGATGAAAAGATGAAAAACTATTTTGGTTCTCCGGAATATGAGCAAGTCGTCCATGATACGATGGCGGTTTCCAATTTTGTGTTGCATCGAGATAAATTCGATAAGGTTTTGCTTGACAGTTAGCTGAATTATATGTATTCTTCGATGAAAAACTGGAAATTGAAAGAGGCTGAGCAACCTCTCATAAAGATCGATCCATTGGAGTAAAGTCCATGATACCCAGAGTTATTGCCGTTCGTTATCTTGGTGAATACAAGCTGGAAATCACCTTTGCCCCGATGTGCTCTATGCAGAAGTCACCGGAAAATCCCCCATGGACATCTGCACCTGCCGAACCATTTGAGCGAATTGATGATTTAGTCGTCGAGAGGCAAGCGTGAAAAACGCCAACCTGCGGAGGAGGAAAGATGCAGCACCAATCCATCTACGAGCTGTTTCACGAAATCGTCAAAAAGAATCCGAATAAAGTCGCGTATCGCTATAAATCCGGCGGCGCGTGGAAAAATGTGACGTGGCGCGAGCAGGCGGAAACCTGCAAAAAGATTTCGAAGAGCTTGATCGCGCTCGGCGTCAAAAAAGGCGACCGCGTCAATATTCTCAGCGCCACGCGCCTGGAATGGGTGCAATGCGATTTTGGCATCGCCAATTGCGGCGGCGTGACCGTCGGCATTTATCCCACCAACCTCGCGCCCGATTGCGCGTACATCATCAATCACTGCGACGCCGAAGTGATTTTCGTCGAAAATCAGGATCAGCTCAACAAAGTGCAGCAAACGCGAAAAGAGACGCCGAAACTGCGGCAGATCATCATTTTCGACGGCGAAAGTTCGACGGACGGCAGCGTGCTCGGTTTTGCAGATTTTTTGCGCAAGGGCGAAAATGTACCGGAGACCGAATATGAAGCCCGCGCGAAATCGCTTCGCGGCGATGATCTGGCCTCGCTGGTTTATACTTCCGGCACCACCGGCATGCCGAAAGGCGCGATGCTGACCCACGAGAATTTGTTGTTCGTTTCGGAATCGGCGGCGCAATGTCTCTACCTCGAGGCGTATTTTGAAACGCTGCTCTTTCTCCCGCTCGCCCACGTGTTCGCGCGGCTGATCATCTATTTCTGTTTGAACCGCGGGCTTGCCATTGCCTTCGCCGAGAGCCTGGAAAAAGTGGCGGACAATCTCAAGGAAATCCGGCCGCATTTTATTTGCAGCGTGCCGCGCATTTTTGAAAAAATTTATACCAAGATCACCTCCGGCGTGCACGATGCCGGGGGCGTCAAAGAAAAATTGTTCAATTGGGCTTTGAAGATCGGCTACGAGGTCAGCCGCTTGCAGCAAAACAAGCAGCCGATTCCCGGCGGCTTGCAATTCAAACACAAGCTGGCCAACAAGCTCGTGCTGCACAAAATTCAAGCCGCGTTTGGTGGCCGCCTGCTCTGGGCGGTGTCCGGCTCGGCGCCGTTGAACAAGAGCATTGCTGAATTTTTTCACGCCTGCGGGGTTCTCATTCTCGAAGGCATCGGCATGACGGAAAACTCCTCATTCACCAACGTCAATCGCTACGACAACAATAAATTCGGCAGCGTCGGCCCGGTCGGCCCCGGCATCGAAATGAAAATCGCGCCGGACGGCGAAGTGCTCTATCGCAGCAAAGGCAACATGAAAGGCTATTTCAAAAATCCCGAGGCCACGGCTGAAACGATTGGCCGGGACGGCTGGCTCTACACCGGCGACATCGGCGAGATCGATGCCGACGGCTTCCTGAAAATCACCGACCGGAAAAAAGAATTGATCATTACCTCCGGCGGCAAGAATATCGCGCCGCAGCGCATCGAGCGCATTTTGCGGACCTCGCGTTTTATTAGCCAGGCGATGGCGTATGGCGACTGCCAGAAATTCGTCACGGCGCTGGTGACGCTCAATCGCGAGCACGTCGAGCCGTGGGCAAAGGCGAACGGCATTGCCTTTGAACGTTTCGAGGATTTGGCCGATCATCCCGAAATCAAGAAACTGATTGACGACGAGGTGAAGCGCAAGAATGAGGAACTGGCGTCGTTTGAATCCGTGAAAAAAGTCGTTATCGTTCCCATTGATTTCTCAATTGCCGCCGGCGAATTGACCCCGACGTTAAAATTAAAACGAAAAACCGTGACGGATAAATATCGCCATCTGATCGAAGGAATGTATAAAGGCGAAGATTGAAGTGAAATGCTGAAAACCGAAATCTCTTGAATGTAGCTTGCGGACACACGGATCAAAAATCAAAAACGCACGCCGAGGAGTTTTCAATTTTCTTTTTCAAATTTTAGAATCCTTTCGCAAAAACAGGAAATTTACAGCCTCCTACCCCAACTCATCAATAGAAACAACTTTCAGTTTATAATGGGGTTGCTACTGACGCGGCCGCGTGGCCCGGCGCTTGCATGAATGCTTCACAAATATCTGTTTGAATAGCCAAACAACTTATTGGTGCACAGAACATGAACGCATTCACCAGCGCAGCGCACGTTTGGAAGAGCTTCGAGGAAAACGCCCTTTCGCACAGCTCGGCGCATCATCTGATGGCGATTCACGAGCTGCTGGCTCGCAACGGTTACGCGCGCGTGACGGATGTGGCCAAACATCTCGGCATCACGCGCGGCAGCGTTTCGGTCACGCTTAAAACGTTAAAGAGCAAAGGCTATGTCACCGAAGACGAGAACAAGTTTCTGCGCTTGACGGGCAGCGGCAGCGAAATGGTTGACGCCGTCGTCGCCAATCGGCAAGTTTTGCTCAAATTCCTCCACGATGTCCTCGCGTTAAATTCCGCGCAAGCCGAAATCGATGCCTGCAAGGTCGAGCATCTTCTCAGCCCGGAAACCGGCGATCGGCTTTTGCGATTTCTCGATTTCTTATTTTCCAAAGACGTCCGCGCCTCGGCTTTTCTTGCGGCATTTAAGTCAACGAAAGAGATGTCCCAACATGAAAATCGATAACAAACTACACTTGCTCACCGATTTGAAAAAGTCGATGACCGCTGAAATCAAAAAAATTGCGGATGATCATAGCGTTTGGCCGCTTCTCCAGGAAATCGGCTTGCATCCGGGTGATCACGTCGAATTGGTGCGCCAAGCGCCGTTCGGCGGGCCGCTGCACGTTCGCTGCAACGGCCAGAACATTGCGCTGAGCCGAAATCTGGCCAGAAAAATTCTTGTCGAAACCATCAACAAACTCGGATAAGTTATGCGAGTTATTTTGGTTGGACAGCCCAATTCGGGCAAGAGCACGATTTTCAATTGGCTCGGCGGTTATAAATCCATCACGGCAAATTTTCCGGGAACCACAGTCAACTTTACAGCCGCCAAAGCGCGATTGGACGGCTGGTCGGTTGAGGTGGTTGATTTGCCGGGCATTTATTCTCTCACCGCGACTGATGCGGCCGCGGCAGCGGCGCTGCATTATTTGCTGGATAACCCGACATCATCTTCCGCCGGCGAAGTTTTAGTCAACGTCGTGGATGCCTCACGCCTGTCGCAGGCGTTGGAGTTGACGCTGCAATTGCTCGAACTCGGCCGGCCGCTGGTTGTTTGTCTGAATATGATGGACGAGGCCCGGCGGCGTGGTTTGCATATCGACATGTCAAAACTCTCGACCGAGCTTGGCGTGCCGGTGGTGGCCACGACAGCTTCCAAAGGGCAAGGCCTGCACGATCTGGCGCGACAAACTCGCCGATTTGCGCAACCGCCGCGAATCATGCCGCCCCCGCCGCTTCTGCCGCCGATTCAACAGGCGCTGGAAAATATCGCCGCTTCGTTGGACGGCGAATTTCATGGTTTTGACAAACCGATTGCCGAAATGAAATTTCCGACTCGGCTGTTCCTGCTCAAGCTTCTCGAAAACGATCAGACCTTTCGCGAAATGGCGCGACAACGGCTGCCGCGTATGCTGCCGGAGATTTTGCGGCAACGCCAGACCATTGAAAAAAATCTCGGCAAACCGGCGGAGCACGTGATCAGCACCGAACGGCGCCAGCGTTCCAAAAATCTCTTCCAAAGCAGCACGAAAATCGGCAAAGCCGAAGCAAGCTGGCGCGACCGGCTCGACGACGTTTTGATGCACCCGCTCTGGGGCTATGCGCTGCTGGTCTTCATTTTATATGTTTTTTTCAATGTTATTTTCAAAATCGGCGCGAGGCTGGAACCGCCGGTGCTCGGATTTTTCGAGACGGGCACGATTTATTTGCAAAACCAATTCGGCGAAAATAATTTTGGTGTGACGCTGGCGAGCGGCATCTTGCAAGGACTGGGCGCCGGCATCGGCATCGTGCTACCGTATCTCGTCCCCTTTCTTTTGGGCATGGCGTTTTTGGAGGACACCGGTTATCTGCCGCGCGTGGCGTTTTTGATGGACGGCTTGATGCAGCGCATCGGCTTGCACGGCACCTCGGTGTTTCCAGCAATTCTCGGCTACGGATGCAGCGTGCCGGCGGTCATGGCGACCCGCATCTTGCGTTCGCCGCGCGATCGTTTTATCGCCGCGGTGCTCGCGGTGATCGTGCCCTGCTCGGCTCGCACCACGGTGGTTCTCGGACTGGTGGCCTTCTATCTCAGCCCCAACGCGGCGCTGGCGATTTATGCGCTGAATATTTTGGTCATCGCGTTGTGTGGAAAAGTGCTCTCAAAAATTTGGCCGGAAATCACCCCAGGCTTGGTGATGGAAATTCCGCCGTATCGCCTCCCTTCGCTCAAACTTCTCGTCGCAAAAACCTGGTGGCGGTTGAAAGAATTTATCGTCATCGCCTGGCCATTGTTGATCGCCGGCAGTCTCGCCTTGAGTTTGGCCGAAGCGTGGGCGCTTGATGACAAAATCAATCTCGCGTTGCGCCCGCTCACCGGCATGTTGGGCTTGCCGTTTGCAGTCGGCACGACGCTCATCTTCGGTGTGATGCGAAAAGAACTCTCGATGCTGATGCTCATGCAAGCGCTGGGCACGACGCAGATCGCGACGATGATGACACCGATACAGATTGTGATCTTCACATTGTTCGTGGTGTTCTACATTCCGTGTTTGGCTACGATCACGGTGTTGTGGAAGGAAATCGGCAAGCAGAAAACGATTTTGGTGATCGGATTGACGTTAGGCTTGGCGGGAGGCGTTTCGTTGCTCGTGCGCGGGTTGCATGCAATAATTTTTTGATTTCTTAAATCTTGGAATTTTTTCTCAATTTTTCTCAAGTTTGCGAAAAATGAAACGAAGGTGTTTTTTCTGAAAGCGATAACTGCTTGATAATACGATTGAAATTTTTTGGGCAAGACGGCATGAAAGTTGTCATATAATTAATGGAATGGATTTGAAATTGAACTAATAAAACTCCCATGCTCATGGCTCCGCCCTGAGGTGAGCCATAGCTACCTCCGCGTCGAAGGCACGGGCCACCGATTTTTCTCCCCTTAGGTGGCCCGTGTTATTTTAGGATCATCCCGTCATCATTTATAACAAGCAATGATCGAACTTGTCACGTTTCAAATCTCAACTTGGTTTTAGCAAAAAAAGACCATATATTTTTAGTCTATTACAAGTTGAATGTTTGCAAAAATAACAAAAATTTTCAACACAGAGAAAACAGAGCAAACAGAGATTATAAAGTTAAAGAAAGTTTTTCAAGCATTGCCCTCTCTGTTTTCTCCGTGTTAATCTTTTTGGGTTGCGGCTTGTCTGCGTTGGGGCAATGAGGAAACCAAACCTGAATAGCGTTGAGCAGATTCTCAACGCGCTTGCTGCCGGTGTTCCTGAAGATGATCTTCGGAAGGATTATCCGGAGTTGGAGGCAGATGACATTCACCCAAGATAAATAGATGTAAGAACTCTATCTCGCCCAAATCACCTTCCTCACCACAACCCGGGCAGCAGCGCGATTCCATCATCACAATGCCGGCGCGATCAACCATGTTGCGATTTAAATAATCGGCGAGATTTTCGCCAGCAGAAAATCCAACAGTTTGCGCGCCTCGGGATTATCGGAGACATCCGCAAATTGAACCGTGTGGCTGCTGCCTTCTTCATTTTCAACCGTGACTTTGTACTGGCGAAAATCGGCGGCGCCCGGCGCGGGCTGTCCGACGCTTTTCGGCAAGTCAAAAAACTTTGTGGTGTCGAGCAACTGTTCCAACTCACCGGCTTCTTCCGGCGGCAGTTCATCGACGTCAATCGTGACCGGTTTGTTCAGATTGGGGAAAAAAGCCAAACCGCCTTCGATCTTAAAATGAATACGCATCGCACACCTCAAAAAAATAAAATCGTCCGTTTCACCCCGATAATTCACGCGGTTCGTAAATAAGCTACACTCTGCTTCACGACGCAAGCTTTAAAATATGGTTCATGGTACGAGTTTAGCCACATGAACTCGGAGTGCAAAACTTTAGTTTTGCGATGATAAATCATCGCACTCCGGCTCAGATGGCTAAATTCATACGGTTCATGAATTATCGGGGTTCAGGAATAAGAAACATTGACGCCAACCTGTTTCCAAGCCTCGCGCACGGCCTTCGTTTCAACGCTGGCAGCGCCATAAAGCCGCGTCGCGTTGCGCAGCGTCAGCCGGGCGAAACGTTGAAAACCGGAATTGGGCCGCAATTGTTTGTCACGCAGCGCTTCGTACCAGATCAAACCGGCTTTTTCCCAGGCATAGCCGCCGAGGTTCGTTGCGGCAAGATAAAACGCGTGATTGGGAATGCCGGAATTGATGTGCACACCGCCGTTGTCTTCAAACGTCCGCACGAAATTTTTTATATGCGCCGGCTGCGGATCTTTGCCGAGCAGCGAATCGTCAAAAGCCGTGCCCGGCGCTTTCATCGAGCGCAGCGCCACGCCGTTGATCTTCGAGGTAAAAAGGTCGGCCCCGATCAGCCAGTCCGCTTGATCGGCGGTTTGTTGCAGCAGATGTTGTTTGACCAGCGAGCCAAACACATCCGAGATCGACTCGTTCAACGCGCCGGATTGATAAAAATATTGAAGCTGGCCCTCATCGGCAACAACGCCGTGAGTCAATTCGTGTCCGACAATGTCGAGCGAAAGCGTAAAACGATTGAAGAGGTCGCCATCGCCGTCGCCGAACACCATCGCCTGTCCATCCCAAAACGCATTGTTATATTTTTTGCCAAAATGAACGCTCGCCTTCATGGCCATGCCTTCGTCGTCGATCGAATTGCGCGCGTAAATCTGCCAGTAAAAATCATACGTCGCGCCGAGCGCCTCATAAGCCTCGTCGGCCGCGGGATCGCCGCTCGGCGGCGCACTTTCCTGGCGTATGATGTCACCGGGCAATTCGGCGGTGTTGTGAGCCGTGTAGATCGTCCGGTGCTTATGACCCTCGCCCGGAACGCCACGCGTGAGAACGGCCGGCTGTCGCACCGGAGCTTGGGTGAGCCGGAGCGACCGCATGGTGCTGTCGGTTGACATGGTTTGCAGCGCTTTGGCGCGCTGTTCGTCTGTGCCATTTTGCGAAATTCTGCTGAGAATATACGGGGGCAGGATACAAAAAATCGGATGATGGCGAAAAATCCCTTGACACATAAGCGCAGTCTCCTTTTTCATGTCGTGATGAGTTGCCGGAATTGAACGATCAGAGGGTATGCAGCCGCTTCCATAGTTTTGCCGCCACTTCGCGGGATTTTTGATAAATATTTTCAATCTCGATGCCGATCAAAGTTTTGTTGCGCAGGACAAATTTTCCAGCGATCATGACCTCGGCAACGTGATCGGCTTTCATGCCGAAGAGAACATGACCGGCGAGATTTTCTTTGGTTAACGGCGTCGGCGAGGGATAATCGAGAATAATGAGATCGGCCACAGCGCCCGGCTCGATTTTGCCAAACGGCGCGCCGAAAAGCTCGGCGCACAGTTGATGGCCGGCGCTTAAAAACTTGAGATAATCCGCCGGGCCAAGGCCGTTCTTCGCGTCGCGGCCTTTAAAAAAAGCCAGCCGCGCTTCTTCAAACATATCCGTTGGAAAGCCGTCAGTGCCGAGCGACACGCGCTCGCCAAAATGCTGCACCGGTGCGTAGCCCACGCTGTTGTTCATGTTCGAGCGCGCATTGTGCATGAGCCAGCAGCGACGCGACTTGATGATTTTCAAATCGTCTTCTGAAAGATAAATCCCATGTGCCAAAATCGTTTTTTCCGAAAGCATCCCAGCCTCGGCAAGTCGATTGACGATATCACCGCGCCCAAAATCGCGGCGCGAAATTTCAGCATCGCAGCCGTCTTCAGCGAGATGGATGTGCACGCCGCAGTTATTTTGTTGCGCCAGTTCGGCGCAGGCGCGCAACGAATGATCGGAAAGCGTAAACGAAGCATGCGCTCCTACCAATGCGCCAAATTGGGAATTGGTCTGATTTTCCAAAAAGTTTTGATTCTCGCGCAAGCCCGCCTCTCGTCCGGCGGCGCCGTTCCGGTCGGTGACTTCATAACACAGCACGCCGCGAACGCCAATCTGTTCCAATGCCTCTCGAATAATTTTTAATGAACCCGAAATATAATTTGGCGAAGCGTGATGGTCAACAAGCGTCGTGGCGCCGGCTTTGACGGCTTCAATCGCGCCGATGAGCGCGCTGTAGTAAATGCTTTCCTCGTCAAGCGCGCGATCGAGCTTCCACCAGATTTTCTGCAAAATTTCCAAAAAGTTCTTCGGCGCTTCTTGCGGGCCGGACATGCCGCGCGCGAGCGCGGAATACAGATGCGTGTGCGCATTCACCAGGCCGGGAAGCACGAGACGGCCAGCGAGATCTTCCACTTGCTCGCCGGGTTCGGGCGTCAGTCCTTTGCCGACCGCAATGACATGGCCCGACTGGATACGCAGGTCAACCTGTCTGATGGCAGGCGGGAAGAGGTGGACGGTCGTGGCGTTTTTCAATAAAATGGCTGGCACAATGAAATCGTCTTAACCCTTCTTAAGCTTTTTGAGAATCTCATAAAATTTGCTCGGACTCACGATACGTATACCCTGATAAGTTTTGAGCTTTTTCCAAGCTTGTTCTTTGGTGATGATATAGTTCGCTTCGCCTTCGGCCGCAGCTACAAAAAACTTATCGTCGGTTGGATCTTTGTCGATCACACGAAGATCAAAAGCGCCGGTAACCACAATCGCACGCGCGACAAGCGTAGAAAGCTGCGCAACTATTTCCGTTTCGCTCCAACCGCTTGCGGCACGAATCGCGGGCAACGACAAAATGTGCTCGTATTCTTGCACAATTGTCGGCGAAACGATGATTTGGAATTCGCCCCTTTGCCAAGCTGAGAGGAGTTGCGCTGGATAGCCTTTCGGATTGATAAACGCTGCCACCAGAGTGTTGGTATCCACGACGGCGTGAATCATGATAAGCTAACGCCTAAGTTTTTTCCGCTCTTCGGCTCGATAAGCACGGACGGCACGGTTAATGGTGCGATCCAGAGATCTGGAATCAATATTACGATTGCGTGCCCAGGTTTTTTCAATCAGTTCCCAAAAATGATCCTTTGTTTTTTGGGGCGCCCCATTTTTCGGAATTAAAACAATGCCGTTTTCAGCGTCGCAAACCTCAAGCGTGTCCCCTTCCTGTAAACGATACTTTGAAAAAAGTCTAGGCGGTATCGTAACTTGTCCACCGGAGCGTATTTTAACCTGTGGCATAGCACATCTCCATTTGGATATTTATTGTCTCAAAAATCTTCTTTTGGATTAGTACCCAAAGATACGCCTATTTCGGCAAAAAATCAAGTGCGCGAAATCAGTCTTTTAAAAATCGATCGAGCCTCTCCATTTCTCCCTCTATCGGCTCCGGCATCGTAATAATTCGGCGCACCGCCGAAATATCTTTTAAACCGCTTCCCGTCACCACCACCAGAACGGTTGCCGAATTTGGCATCATGCCGGAGGCAACCGCTTTCTTGAGTCCGGCGAATCCCGCGACGCCAGCCGGCTCGCCAAAGACGCCGCCGAGACGAGCCGCCAGTTGTTGCGCCTGTAAAATTTCTTCGTCGCTCACCGTAATCATCGTTCCCTGAGAATCACGAATCGCCTGAATCGCCTTCCGCCAATTGCGCGGCTTGCTGACGGCGATGCTCTCGGCAATGCTGTCGCCTCGCGAGGGAACAAGCTCGCCGCCGTCAAAAAATGTTTTTGCAATCGGCGCCGCGCCTTCGGCCTGCACGCCAAGCAGCCGCGGACGTTTCGCAATCCAGCCCAAACGCTGCATTTCTGCCAAGCCTTTGCCGACGCCGGCAATCGTGCAGCCGTCGCCGACCGACACCATGACCCAATCGGGCGGATTCGCCTGCATTTGCTCGGCGATCTCGAGTCCGCAAGTTTTTTTGCCTTCCACCAAATAGGCGTTGATGGCGCAGTTGCGATTGTACCAGCCGTAACGTTCGCAGGCTTGCGTGCACAGATCGTAAGCCGCTTCGTAGGCGGTGATGCCGGTCGCCGGTTTTTTAACGCGAACTACGCGCGCGCCAAAAATTAAAAGCTGCATCACTTTCGGCTCCGGCGCATTTTCCGGCACGAAGATCGTGCTGCGTATACCGACTGCCGCAGCCGCGCCCGCCAAAGACGAAGCGGCATTGCCGGTCGAAGCGCAGGCAATATCGCTGAACCCGAACTCCTGCGCTTTCGCCACGCCGATGGCGCTGGGGCGATCTTTAAACGAGGCGGTCGGATTGCGGCCTTCATCTTTGATGAACAACCGCGCAACGCCCAAAGTCGACGCGAGTTTGCTTGCTTCGAAGATCGGCGTCCAGCCAACTTTGGTTGCCGGCAGCCGTTCGGTTCCGTTTATCGGAAGCAATTCTTCGTAACGGCAAATATCGTGCGGGCGATTGGCGAGAGTTTCAGGCCGGAAAGTTTTTTGTAAATTTTCATAATCATAAAGCACATCAAGAATCCCTTCGATGCCGCACGATGGACAGGTATAGAGAATATCGGGATTGTAAATTTTCCCGCAAACGACACAACGCAGTCCGAGCATGGTTTTCATAAATTTGGGCAGGCTGATTTTTTGGTCAAAACAAAAATAGACGCCAATCATGTTCAATTACAAGCATCGACGTCTATTTATTTGGCCGGGAAGTTTTATAAAACTTTTTTGCCGCCAACGCGATTTCAAGCATGGCCGTTAGGCCGGAGTTTTGTCATCGCATCTTCGAGAAAACGCGGCATCACCGTGTTGCGTGTCTGCCAGAGCAAGCCCGGATCATCGAGCCGCTGCATCAACTCAAAATATTTGTCGGATCCGAATCGCCCAATAATATCCCGCTTGCGCTCCGGTTTGACGGCGTGAACGCGCATGGCTGCGGGATCGGCTTCCGGATGAAATTGCATGCCGACGATTTCCGGAGAAACGCGGATGGCCATGAGCGAGCGCTCTTTGGGAACGTGCGGCCGGATTTTCTCCAACGCTAAAATTTCCGCGCCGAGCTCTTGGAGACGGACGTCATTCGGCTGCACCACCTGCCAGTCCCGAAAGTCCGCCGCATAAAACGGATCGGGCAAACCGTCATAAAGCCATTCCTGCGCGCCGGCGGGTGTTTTATGCACCGGCATGACGCCGAACGATTTTGAGCCTCGCCTCGTCACCTCGGCCAAATCAAAATAACGGCACATCATCTGAAACGAATGGCAGATGGCAAAAACGTATTTTTTAGTGGCATGATTTTGATTGTAGCGCCATACCGACTCCCACCAATGAAAATATTTTTTTTCCCATTCTTTGCCTTCGCCGTCGAACGGGCTTCCCGGTCCGCCGGAAGAAATATAAATGTCATACGACAAATCGGGAATCTCGGCTTTGGCTCGCGTATCGAAAACCTCGTACGTCACGGGATGCCCATTCACTTTTTTGTCTTGCTGCGAAACAATTTCCTTAATGCAGCGCATGCCTTCATTCGGCAGATTATCGTAGAGATCGATGATTGCAACGCGGATGGGAGGCTTTTCTTTCGTCATCGGCTGTCCGGTTAAAGAGAGTTCGGTGTTTTATCTTGTCCTCCACGAGTCGTTTTTAATCCTTTTTGCTTACAATTTACATAACTTTTACAACAACCGCAGAAATTTCATCAAGAGATTGCCCGCGATCGTCCGGCGATAATGTTCCGTCGAGCGCACATCCGTGATCGGCTTGACTTCCTGCATTGCTGTTTGCCGCGCGCGCGCGATGAACTCGTTGGTAAGGGTCCGGCCTTGCAAAAGCGCTTCGGTTTGCCGCAAGCGTATCACCGTCGGCGCGACGCTGCCGACGGCTATTTGAATCGAACGAATTCGTTTCTCGTCATCAACCCAGGCTTTGGCCGCCATCACGACTTTGGAAATAACCAACGCTTGCCGGCTGCCGACTTTTTGAAAAAAAAGCCGCGCATTCGACTCGGGCTTGGGCAGACGAACCGCGACGACCAACTCATCCGGAACGAGAATCGTTTGCCGGTAGTCGGTGTAAAATTCGTTGAACGAAACCACACGAATGCCGCGATGGCTGCCCAATTCAAGCTGCGCCTCGAACGCCGCCAGAATCGGCAGCGTATCGCCCGCCGGCGAAGCATTGACAATATTGCCGCCAATCGTGCCGCGATTTTGAATCTGCGCACCACCGACGGTTTTCGAAGCCTCGATGAGAATCGGGCAAAATTGTTTGACCAGCGGCGATTTGATGATTTGCGTGTAGGTTGTCAGCGCGCCGATTCGCACATGATCTCCGGCATCTTCGATACCGCGCAGCTCGTTCAAGCTCCAGATATTGAGATAAGCCGGAGCGACGTCGGCGCGGTCATGCAGTTGCACCATCAAATCGGTGCCGCCGGCGAGTAGTTTAGCGCGGCCATTTAATTGATGCAAATAGGCGTAAGCCTCAGGCAACGTTTTCGGGGAATAGACTTCAATGGTACTGATCATTTTACTCAAGGAAATACAAAAATATTAGATAGCAAACGTAATGCGGCTTTCAAGCCGCAACCAAAAGAATTGTCAATTGACAATTGTTAATTCTCAATTGTCAATTGAAAATCTTCGCGGTTGTTATAGTTTTTCTGGAATAACAAACACCAAAGCTGGTTGTATAGCTTTACTCAGATGTCCCAAAATCAACGCATTCAACGTTTGCACAACCGGAGCATCGTCTGTTGTTGCTTGTGGCTCTGTTTTTTTGTATCTTGCCATTGGCGTATCATCCTGGGGTTAATGGCTTTGGTAAACACACACCCCACGGTACGGACGCGCCGCTTTTTTTCTGCTAAAATTTACACAACATTCTTTTTATTTCGTTTTTAAACTAATAAGATTTTGTCAAACTGTCAACGATAAATTTCAATAACCAAGCCAACCGCATGCCTGAGATTTTCAATTCCCGCCAACACCGCGACCGCTGGATCGCTTACGCTTTTCTCCTGCCGAACATCATTGGCTTTCTGCTTTTCATGCTGGGGCCGATCATTGCCTCGTTGGTGATGAGCCTCTTCCGCTGGGATATTTTTACCGCGCCCACCTTCATCGACTGGGATAATTTCAGCGAGATTTTTTCAGGCCGTTCCGGATTTTGGCTGTATTTGCAGAACACCATCTTTTTCTCGCTCAGCGTGCCGCTGGGATTGGTGTTGGCACTTTTTCTCGCCATCATTTTGAATCAACCTTTGCGCGGCATCGGCATCTTCAAAACGGTTTATTTCCTCCCCGTCGTTTCTTCAGCCATCGCCGTCGCTATAATTTGGCAATGGCTGTTGAACAAAGATTTCGGCGTCATCAACGACCTGCTGATAAAATGCGGTTTCCCGACCGTCGACTGGCTGGGCAGCCCGCTCATGGCAAAAATCTCCATTGTCTTGATGACGGTGTGGAAGGGATTGGGCTACAACATTCTCATTTATCTGGCGGCGCTGCAAAGCATTCCTGATGAACTGTACGAAGCCGCCCATCTTGACGGCGCGGCGAGCTGGCGGAGATTCCTTCACATCACGCTGCCGCTGTTGGGACCGGCGCATTTGTTTCTTTTTATCACCGGATTCATTGCCACTTTCCAGCTTTTCGGCCCGATCTATGTGATGACCCAAGGCGGCCCGCTGAAGGGCACGTGGTCGCTGGTTTACGAAATCTGGTGGAAAGCCTTCCGCGAATTTCGTATGGGCTACGCCGCCGCGCTGTCGTGGATCTTGTTTGCGATTATTTTTGTTGTCACGCTCGCTCAGTGGCGGTATGCCGAACGCAAAATTTATTATTCGTGAGTTGGTCACTGGCCGCTTGGTGCTGGATCAAAATTGATTACTGATTACTGGTTACTGCCATGCCTGCTATTTCCAACCGGCGCAAACTGATGATCTACATCATTCTCCTCGCCGGCGGCCTCCTGATGGTCGCGCCGCTTTACTGGAGTTTGATCACCTCGCTCAAATCGCCGGCGGCGGCGTTCGATGGGAAATGGATGTTGCCGATTGAGAAAATCCATTGGCAAAATTATATTGACGTGGTGAAAATCCTGCCGTTTGGCCGTTTCTTTCTCAACAGCTTGTTCATCGCCGCCAGCATCACGATTTTGCAAGTGTTCACCAGCTCGCTCGCAGCGTACGCTTTTGCGCGTCTGCGCTTTCCCGGCCGTGAGCGAATTTTTCTGGTTTATTTGGCCACGTTGATGGTGCCCGGCCAAGTCACCATCATTCCGCTTTATTTCATCATCAAGTATTCCGGCTGGATTGACCAATATCCCGGCGTGATCTTCCCCGCTGCTTTCACAGCGCTCGGCACGTTTTTGCTCCGGCAATTTTTCATGACCATCCCGCGCGAGCTGGAAGACGCGGCTTATCTCGATGGCGCCGGCCGCTTCGCGGTGTATTGGAAAATCATTCTGCCGTTGTCTTTGCCCGCGCTCGCCACGCTGGGCATCTTCGTTTTCATCAATGCCTGGAACGATTTCTTTTGGCCGTTCATCGTTCTCTCCGACACGCAAAAATTAACACTGCCCGTCGGATTAACCAAATTGACCACGGCTCATGCTACGGATTGGACGCGGTTGATGGCGGGCGCGATGATCGCCCTGCTGCCGGCCTTGCTGGTTTATGTCATTTTTCAAAAGTTCATCAACAAAGGAATTGTCTTGACGGGTTTCAAGTAGAACAACGGATTACGCAGATTACGCGGATTATACAGATTAAATTCTCGATGTCAACCGACAAAATTAAAATTCTTCTCATGCTCGGCGGCGTGGCGTATATGATCTTGTTGATGGCGGTTAATCAAAATCAACACGACGACGCTTTGATTTTTTCCGCCTGGGGAACCGTCGAAGAAACGGAAAATCTCGTGAACCTCGTCGAGATTTACAACGCCGTACATTCACGACAAAAAGTCAAGTTTGTTCACATCGACCATCGCGAATACGACCGCAAAATTCTCATTCAAACCGCCGCCGGAAATCCGCCCGATGTTTTTTTGTTGAGCAGCACCGATCTCAGCACATTGGCTTATCGCGGCGTTTTGGAAAATCTTACTTCTTGGATTGCAGCCGACACCAGCTTTCACCTCTCTGCTTTTTTTCCGGCCTTGTTAAAAACCGCCGCAATTCGAAATCACGTCTACGGCATTCCGATTGGCTACACGCCGATGGTGATTTATTACAATCGCCGCTTGTTTCGCGAAGCCGGTGTGCCCTATCCGGATACGTCGTGGACGTGGAATGATTTTTTGCAAACCGCGATCAAACTCACAAAAAGAGAGGCCGATGGCCGCACCAGGCAATTCGGCTGCATGATCAGCATGGCCGGCTACACGTTCGTTTATCCGTTCGGCGGCCATTTTTTTGACGAGACGCGGCAATGGTTTCAACTGGATCAACCCAAGACGCTTGCGGCGCTGCAATTTTATGGCGACCTGGCGATGAAATACCACGTCACCACCTCGCCGACGGAAAAGCTTTTTAATTCCGATCAAGGTTTTCGCCAGGAAGCGGTGGCAATGATCGCGGCCGGGCGCTGGCAGGTTCCAAACTTTGCGCGCACCAAACTCGCCTGGGGCGTCGCGCCCATGCCGCGGGGGGAAACCTCCGCCACCGGCGTGATCGTTTATAACCTCGTCATGTCAAAATTCAGCAAACGGCAACAGCAGGCGTGGGAGTTTATAAAATTCGTGGCAAGCCCGCTTGCGCAGCAGGAATCCGTCAAGAGCGGAAATCTCATTCCCTCGCGCCTCGACATCGCCAACTCACCGGCGTTTTTGCGCGACACGACATTCCGCGTCGACAATCGGATTTTTTTGCAGGGCGTAGAAAACGCCAGGCTGTGGCCCCTGGAAATTGCGCCTGAAACTTCGTATTTAAATCAACTGGTGATTTTGAATGAGGAAATGGAAAAAGCCATGCTCGGCCATCAATCTTATGCCGATGCCGCCATCAATGCGCAAGATCGCATCAACACCATTCTTCGCAACGAGCGGCAACAAACGCAGGGGAAACCCTTTTGGGGCAGCCGGACAAGCTATTTGATTGGAATCACGGGTTTTGCAAGTATCGTGGGGTGGATTTTAAAATCTCGAAAATAAAATTTGACGATTAGATAACTGGACGCCAAATTTTGAAAGCGCCCGCGTGGCCTATCTGACGAAGATCAATTTTATTGACCCCGACGCCAACGGCGGCATCGGCCCGATTCTCGCTTCCACGCAGTGTGGCTTTCGCAAAGCGCTGGTGTACCCCGACACGGTTTCGATTGGCGCGCATGTGATCGAAATCGGCAGCGACCGTTTTGTTATGGAATATCGTCTCGTCAGCCATCATTTGCAAAAAATAGCCGCTGAAGGCAAAGGCGTCGTGGTGGCGTACAATTATCGCGACCGGCGCAAAGCCGAATTGCCGGAGGCGGTTCGCAAAAACATTCAGATGTTAGAAAATCGCCCGGCATGAGATTGACGATCCTAAGGCCTTCTTGAAACAGAAGGCTTGTTTGGCAAAATCAAGAATCGACATTGCTTTTATATTTAATTTTTGTTAATTTTTATTGTAAATTTTGAACAAACGACATGACTTGAAAACCAACCCCAACTTTGTTGTATAATGAACGCTCAAGAACTCTTCGAACATCTCGGCGGAAAACTCAACAACAATTTTCCCGCACTGCACGCCTCTGTTTTTAAATCAACGCAAGGTACGCCGTATCTCTCGACGCCTGGCGCCGTGCTCATTGCCAAGCCTCAGGTCGAGCTTTCCGGCGTCAAAAACTTTTTGGAAGGATTTGACACGAACTTGGGTTTTGCCGGCTATCTTGACGACCCGACCGCGTTATCGTCCGGCACGCAGCTCTGCAAAATTGCCGGGCAAACCTGCTACGCCAGCTTCGGCCCGAAACGCACGATGAATCGCGACGCCGAGCGCTATTTCAAAAACATTATGGAAAGCGGCCACGGCTCGGTGTTGGAGCACGCCAATTACTCTTTTCTTTTGTACGGCCTCTCGCGCAGCTTGACGCACGAATTGATTCGCCATCGCGCCGGCTTTGGTTTTTCGCAGCTCTCGCAGCGTTATGTTTCAGGCCGCGTTTTGCGATTTGTCGAGCGCCCGGAATTTCAAGACGGCGGAAAATTTCATCAACAGTTCTTGCAGAGAATCGACCGCGCTTACGCTGAATATCACAAGCTGGCTGATTTGCTGCTCGCGGAACAGGAAAGCGGCGCAGCAATTTTGAGCGCCGAAGCCAAAACTGATTTGCGGAAAAAAGTCAATCAGGCGGCGCGGGCGCTTCTGCCCAACGAGACCGAAACGATCATGGTGATCACCGGCAATGCGCGCGCCTGGCGTCACGTCATCGAAATGCGCGCCAGTGATCATTCGGAGCTGGAAATTCGCGCGTTGGCCGTTCGCCTCTTTCTCTGCCTGCGCCAAATTGAACCGATTTTGTTTGGGGATTATCAATTGCATGAGCTGCCGGACGGGACATACTCGGTTTCGACGCCGAATCGAAAGGTCTAAAAATGTCTGCATTGCTCGCAACTTACCAAAAAATCGTTCGCCGGCAATACTTCTTGGTTGGGCTGATGATCGGCCTCGTGCTGCTCGGCGAGATGGCGTTCGATATCGTCGAGCGCGCGATAGGCCGTTATCTCGTCTGGCAAAACGCCGGGCGGGAAAAAATCGGCCGCAGTTGGGAACAGGCGCAGCAGCGGGGAACGGCCGGCGTGCAATTGGAAAGTGTGACGCGCGAACGCCGCCGCCAGGCTCTGGAATTGGAGAGTATCTCGAACTTTGAAGAATTGGTGCAATACGTCGAAACCAATCAACAGACCATCCTGCCTCCTTCCCAGTTTTTGCAAATTTATCATCAACTGCCGTATTTCCTGCAGCCGCTGCTTTTCAACCCGGATTCACTGGTGACGGATGCGCGCACACAGCGCGTCGCCAACGTGGTGGTGGACGGTAATCGTTCGGGCTTCAAGGTCGTGATGCTCGGAGCCGACAATCAAACCGTTCGGCGCGCTTCGCTGAGCACCGAGCAAATGAACCTGCTCATCAATTATGGCAAGGAGCGCAATTTAAACGTGCGCAGCGAGAGCCGTTTTGCGAATTACTTTTTCAGCGCCGGCGAATTTTGGGATTTATTCGAGAGTCTCCCTCCGCTGCGCCGCCGCCAATTCATCCAGGAAGTGACGCTGCTCACCGAGTCGGCCGGAGAGATCACCGGCGTCGGCGTTTCCAATCAATACACCAATGAGTTTGTCGAAGTCGCTTTTGCCGTGTCCAGCATCCGGGCCTACGTCTACTATCTGCCTGAAGATTACGTGATGGATTTGCTCTCGCCGGATCGCGAGAAGGCCTATGAGTTTTACCGGCTGCGGCGGCAACAGATATTTGATAACCGCTAAACGCCATCTTTTGACGGCGACTGTATCAGCCACTATTTCAAATCAGCATCTTAAATGCGCCAACGTCTTCTCTTCATCCTGCTAACGATAGTAACCGCCATTCTGCTAATCGCCGGCATCGGCTTCTTCGTGTTGATCGAAGACCTGCCTCACATTCCCGACGATCTGCGCAATCTGGTTTACAGCCAGCCGACGGAAATTTACGCCGCCGATGGCTCTTTGGTGCATCGTCTCGGCGGAAAATCCTACGTGCCGCTGGCGCAAATCAGCCCGAATTTTCAACACGCTTTGCTGGCCGCCGAAGACGGCGAGTTTTACGCGCATCATGGCATCGACAAGATCGCCATAGCGCGGTCTGCAATTTTGCGTGGCTTCCGAGGCAGCTCGACTTTGACGCAGCAGCTCGTCAAAAATCTCTTCTTCTCTTTTCAAAACCCCTGGTCGCGCAAGCCGAAAGAGATTCTCATCAGCCTGCAAATCGAATCGACGTTCACTAAAGAGCAGATTCTCGAAGCCTATTGCAATTGGGTCTATTTTGGCGGCACGGCGTATGGCATTCAAGACGCCGCGCAGCAATTCTTCGGCAAATCCGCCGGCGACTTGACCATACCGGAAGCGGCGATGTTGGCCGGCATCGTCAATTCGCCTATTAACTTGAATCCGTACTCCTCTTATGAAAATGCGCTGAAGCGGCAGCGCTTGGTCTTGCGGCGCATGAAATCGAAGGGCTTCCTCGATGAGGCAGCTTACAATTTGGCGACGGCCGATTCAATCAAGCTCAGTGGTCAGCCGGCTTACGGCAATGATTTTGTCGATTACGTGATTGCGGAAGCGGAAAAACAATATGGTCACGAAGCGGTGTATTACGGCGGCCTCAAAATTTATACGACGCTGGATCCGCAATTGCAAGCGATCGCCGAAGAGGTTGTCGCGCAAGGCGTCGCGCAATTGGAAGCCACGCTGGATTCCACCGGCGCGCCCTTGCAAGGCGCACTCGCCGCTGTCTCAGTTCCCACCGGTGAAGTGCGAGCGCTGGTTGGCGCGCGAAAATATGTTCCCGGCGGTTTCAATCGCGCGGTGAATAGCAACCGGCACATCGGTTCCGGCATCAAGCCGTTCGTTTATTATGCGGCGCTCGAAAATTTGCAGATAACGCCGATCACTATTGTGAATGACACCGCCGTAACTTTCAAACTCCCTAAACAGAAACCCTGGACTCCGCGCAATTTTGATCGCCGCCATCGCGGGCGCTTGACGCTCAAATCAGCGCTGATGCAATCCGTCAATGTCATCTCGGCGCAATTGACCGATCAACAGACGCCAAAACGCGTGGTCGAAACGTGCCAACGTTTCGGCATCAGTTCATTGGAGGAGAAGAAAGACGCTGTTTTGTCCCTCTCGCTTGGCACGGTCGGCATCTCGCCGTTGGAAATGGCGGCGGCGTATGCGGTTTTCGCCAACAACGGGGTTTATTTCAAGCCGATCACCATCAAACGCGTCGAAGACCTCAACGGCGTCATTCTCGATCGCGCCTATGCTTTTGGCGACACGCGTTTCGATCCGAAATTGATCTATCAAATGCTCAACATGATGCAGGGAGTGGTCGAGGGCGGGACGGCGCGCGTGATTCGAGCGATGGGATTCGACGCGCCGGCCGCCGGCAAAACCGGCACGAGCACCGAATTTATCGACGCGTGGTTTACCGGTTTCACCACGGCGCTTTCGGTTTCGGCCTGGGTGGGTTATGATCGCGATTATCAAATGTACACGCGCAAGCCGCGGCGCGGCGTTGATGGAGCTCGCGGCGGCGCGCCGATTTGGACGGAGTTCATGAAACGCGCGCAAACTTTCTATCCGCCGCACGAGTTTGAGATGCCAGCCGGTCTCAAAATCTGGTACGTTAATCCTGTTACCGGCGCACAGGCTCCTGATCCTCAGTTCGGTATTCCTGTTGCATTGCCTGAGGATGTCGTGCCGAGCTTTTCGCCATTCTGGGAACGCCCGGAGGGTATTCCAAAGATTGATTCGACGGAATCGGGGTGATATAGTTTTGACATTATGGATATGCTCTTACTCTTACTCTTACTCTTTCTCGTACTCTTACTCACTCATTGTGAAAATTCTTAAAAGCGAGTAAGAGTAGGAGTACGAGTTAGAGTAGGAGCAAAACGATGAAACAATAACATGATGACTTTTCGTTGGCTCATTTTACGCTTGTTTTGGAGCCTGCTCCTGCTTTTTCTGCTGGCGTTCCCGCTGCTTTGGCTCCTGCACGAAGTGTTGTTTCCCGGCGTGGCGTTGGCGGATGGACTCATCATTCTCCTGTTCTGGATTTTGCTCTTTGCCGGGGTTGACCTTTTTTTAAGTCGCCTCGGCGCAAACAGATTTTCTCTGCTCGCCGAAGCCGGCCGCGAAGCGATTGCCAAAAATGAAAACGAACAAGCTGAAAACGTTTTGGCGCTGATGCAATCGCTTTTTTCGAGCGGTTTGCCCGCCGTCAATTTTCAGCAAAAAGTGAAACACCGCTTGCTCCGGCAATATTTTTCATTTTATGCCGCCCATCTCGAAAAGGAAAGAAATCGCGAGCAAGTCCGCGAAGCCTGGCGCGAAGGCATTCGTGCGGAAGAAGGTTACGAGCTGCTCAAAAATTATATCCTGCAGCAACCGGCGTTGACGCTTCCCACCATTGATTTGGCCGAGGAGCTGTTGGAGCGCCAGCCCGACGACGGCGACCTCCTGGCGTTCATGACGCGCCAATATTTGCGCGACCGCCAAACCCATTTTCGCGCCGAGCATATTTTTCGCCACTATCTCAGCCGCAACGGGCCGCTGGTGCCGGAAATTATCTCATTGTGCCTCGGCCGGCTGCTGTCCCGCCACGCGGGACGCCGCCAGGATGATTTTGCGGCCTGGTGTTATGTTCGCGCGTTTCAACACGGCGAAGCAAAGAACGCCGGTCTTCGCCAACTTCTGCATGAAACGCATCAGCGCTTTCAGCGGATGGGCCGTCACGACGCGCTCGCCAACGCGGTGACAACGATTGCAAGGGATTTTTCGCCCGAAGAAATTGCGGGCTGGACCGTTGCAGGGCAGGAGAAGCAAACGGCGTCGTTGCGATTTCGCGCCGCCAGAATCATTTTTTATCTTCAGCAGCAGCTTTTGAAACTTTATTCGCGCCTGCGCGAGCAGCGCCGATGGGTCTACAGCCTCATCGGCGCAATTATTCTGATCGGCGCCGGCTACTTTGCCTTATCGAGCAAACCTGCGAAAGTGCAGCCTCAGACGGCTTCCGCGCCGCAGGAAGATACGACCACGGTTTATTTTGCCTTGCAAGTCGGCGCGATGCGCAGCACGCAAATCGCCGAGGACGAGGCTGAAAAATTGCGCCGCCGTGGGCTGGAAGTACATGTGATCAAGCCCGCGCCGTCGCAGCGCTTGCACCGCATTCGCGTCGGCAAATATCGCAGCAAGCCAGCCGCGCAAATGGCCGCCGACAGTTTGAAAGCCGCCGGCCTCGTGCGGGATTATTTTGTGACGGAGTATGAAAAACCGTAAAATTGTTGCTGGTTGCTTGTCGCTGGTTACAGACCATCATTTCATTTTCGGCATCAACACCGCCACGGATTTTCCCGTAAGTGAAAACAGATTGTCCGGCGCGGCAGATAGATTTTCCCTGCCAAACAGATATTCTCCCTTCACAAAATTCTCCGGCAGTTTCACCTCGGCGGGAGAGGCTGCGCGATTGAAAACGCACAAAACGCTTTGCTGGTCATAGCTGCGGGCAAAGGCAAACACTTCCGGACTGGGGCTTACCTCGACAAATTGATAATCGCCGCGACGAATGGCGTTGTTCTCACGGCGAATCGCGGTGAAAGTTTTGTAGTAATCGAACAAATCGCGATCAAACGCAACCGGATCAGCGGGACGCGACTTGCCGAGGGGATGCGATTTTTCCGGCTCGTAAATCAAATCCGGCCATACCATCGGCTTGCGTTCATCGGGATCGTCGGCGCCCCACATTCCGGCTTCGCTGCCGTAATAAATCATCGGCGCGCCGAGATAAAGCATTTGAAAAGCAATAATGAGCTTCTGCGTTTTGATTTCTTCGGCGTTGGGTTTGCGCACGTCAAAATTTTGCTCTTTGCTGCTGGCGCTGCTGGCGTGATCGATTATGCGATTCGGATTCACCACCATCGAGGCCAGCCGCTCAGTGTCGTGGCTGTCCATGAGATTCATAAGCACATAGTTGACGTCGGGCGGATATTCATCGCGCAATTTTTGCAAACGCGCATTCAAAGCGTTGGCATCGTAGGCATTTTTTGTGTCGACAAAATATTTTAGCAGCGCATCGGCAACGCGATAATTCATCACGGCGTCGAAAATGTCGCCCTGCAGCCACGGCGCGGCGTTGAACATTTTGTCGTTGCGATAATCCTCCCACCACACTTCGCCGGTGAGATAGGCGTTGGGGTTGATTTCCCGAACCCATTTGCGAAAATCCCGCCAAAAACCTTTCGGCACTAATTCGGCGACATCGAGCCGCCAGCCGTCGATGCCGTCCGAAGGATCGCCATCGCGATTGGGGTCCATCCAGCGTTGCACCACGGCTTTGAAATACGCTTTCGGGCTGGGCGCGAGATCATCTCCGGCGCGGCGGATTTCCGGCAAATCTTTTATGCCGTACCAACCTTGATAATCAAATTCATTTTCCAGCGTCGTCGGATCATCCCAACGCCTGATGATAAACCAATCGGTGAACGGCGATGCCGCGCCGTTTTTGGCGACATCTTGAAACACGGGATTGGTCACGCCGATGTGATTAAAAACGCCGTCGATGATGATGTGCATGTTTCGTTTATGAACTTCGGCAATCAGCTTGAGAAAAAGACTGTCTGCCGTCGTCCATTTCCATGTCGCCGGCTCGATGAAATTTTCCTGTTCCCAAATGGCGCGATCTTTTGCCGGATTCGGTCCGAAATTATTGTCAACATGATGATGCCGGGCGCCGTCGTATTTGTGCATCGTCGGCGCTTCAAAAATCGGGTTCAAATAAATCGCGTTCACGCCGAGTTCTTGCAGATAATCGAGTTTATCAATAACGCCCTGCAAGTCGCCGCCGAAACGCCGGCGTCCCGCATTGTAATTGAAATCTTTGCCGTTCGCCATTTCCCACGGCTGCAAACAATACCAATCCGCCGTCCACGGGCTTTTTTGCCACGGCGAAAGCGTATCATGCGGCCACGAGCCAAACGTGTCACGAAACGCCGGGTCATTCGCGGTGTCACCGTTGCAAAAACGCTCGGGGAAAATTTGGTACCAGATCGCGTCTTTGGCCCAATCCGGCACGTTGAGATTCACTTTTGGCGGTTGGGATTTGCAACCGAGTAGAAAGAAGAGCAGCAGCAAGTATGCGAACGGAGATTTTTTCATAGGTACTTTACTTTTGTGATCGTTGATGCGTGAGAACCGAATCGATTTGTCGCTTCAAGAAAATGGCTTCGGGAAAATTGGGATCAATTTTATAAAGCTGCTCCAGCGTTTGGCGCGACTTTTCATATTGCGCATCCAGGGCATAACCGCCGCTCAAGTTATAAAGCAGTTGCGCATCATGAGGTGTCATCTTGACCGCCTTTTCGAGATAAGGAAAAGCCTCTTTCATCTTGCCATTGTTCAAAAAAATTTGCCCGATCCATTTGTTGGCAAAAGGCGTGTCTTCCAATTTCAATGAAGCCAGCAAAATCGGCAGGGCGCGATCATATTGTTCGAGCAGAATCAGCGCATTCGCCGCGCGCAGATAGGGTGAAGAATTTAACGGCGTCGTGCAGATCAACGCATTAAATTCCTCATACGCCAGATCATAGCGACCCTGTCTTTCATAAAAATTTGCCAGCGCGACGTGGGCGTGCTCCAAATCCATTTGATCCTGCTTGGTCCAAACTTCCACCGCCAGAGATTCCGCTTTGGTTGCCGGACGATAATTCAGCAACGCCCGATTGGGCACGTTCTTAGGTTGAAAAGGCCAGTTGCCTTTTAAATAGCGAATGCGCAAATCGGCGTAAGCTTTGTCGAGCGCGGTAAAGCCCCAGGTGGCGCGATAATAATCCGGCGGCTTGATCAGGCTCGAATCCCATTGCGCCGCGATGAAGCCGTGTTGCCGCATCACGTCAAAATACGCGTCGCTCATCAAAAAGTAACCGTCGAGATTCGGATGCAGATGCTCGAGCATCAGATTTGCGCCAATAAGGCCGTGCGGCGAGGCGGCTTCAAAATATTTTTTCATCGGCACGACCGGCGCATCAAATTCAGCCGCGACTTGATGAATAATCCGATTAAACTCTTCGGACGCGCGAAAGCGCAGCGCATCCAAATCTTTGGCGCGATAATACAGAACCCGCGCGGAATCAAACTGCATGCCGGCTTCCAGCTTTTGGGCGCGCTGATAAACGATTTCAGCGGATGGCAGCGAGTCGGTTGGCGCCGAAATAAATGGGTTTTGATCGCGAATATTGCTCACCACTTCGCTGAGAATGACCGGCACATTGGCCTGCTTCGCTTTTTGCAGAATGTCGCGCAGATTGCCGTCAAACTGGCGTTTGCCCAATTCATAAAGCGCGCTGCCGTAAGGCACGGTTTGCTCCGCCACCATCCGCTCCATCAACGTGCCGGAGGGATCGCTTACCGAGCCGCCGTAGAAAATCCGGCTGATGAAATTTCGCAATTTGCCGATGCCGTCGCGCAGGAGAAGAAAAATTTTAAAACGTTCGAGCTTGAGATACAGTTTCACCATCCCGCGAATTTTGCCCAGCGATTCATTGGAAGCGACGCCCAGCGCGCCATAAAATTCATTGTGTCCGAGATAAATGAGAATCAAATCCGGCTGCTCGGCCAAAACTTCTTCCAGCCGATCCAGAACGGTATAAGAATTGACCGCCGAGGTGGCGACGTTGACAACTTCGACATGCTTGTCGGGGAACGTATCGGCCAGACGCTGGTGCAGAAAACGCGAGAACATGACGTTGTTGCCGTAGGGATAACCTGCGGTCGTCGATTCACCCATCACGAAGATACGATAGCCGTTTGCCGGTTTGACTTTGAGAAAAGCGTCATTCGGCGGGTCGGGGATGGTGGATTGCATAAAGAAATAGCGGCCGCCCATGTTCGGATTGCACACGCGATATTGCGCGTAATCGCCGGAAGCATCCATAAACAGATCAAGATTGCCGCCGTAATCGAAGAGGCGCAAACCGGCTTCCAAAAACAGAAAGAAAAGCACGGGCAACGACAGCGCGATCAGATAAAACACACGCGCGCGTGACGAATCGATCGCGGCGCTATCGCTCGCCTTTGTTGTTTTCGCCTGGGCGGAAGTTTTAGTCGAAGGCTCCCGCGGCTTTATTTTTTTCTTTTTGTCTTTGAGAGGCATAATAGAAAAGCCACAACAAGAAGGGCACGAACCCATCAGTTCGTGCCCTTTTGCAAATCAATAAAGCGGGCGTAGTCCGACTTGCGCGTGAAAGTTTTCCGAATTTGTAAAATTCCGCTGCGCAAGTCGGACTACACCAGTTATTTCAGCAAAGCCATTTTATGCACTTTGCTGAAATCACCCGCTTCCATCTTCAGGAAGTACACGCCGGTCGGCGCCGGTTTGCCCTGCGCGTTGTCGCCGGCCCAGATCGTCGAATACTTGCCCGGCGCCAGCGTCTCGTTCACCAGTGTCTTGACGAGTTGGCCCATGAGATTGTAAACGCTGATCTTCACTTCGGTGGTGCGAGCAATTTGATAATCAATCTTGGTCACCGGATTGAACGGGTTCGGATAGTTTCGCTCCAGATCGAACCGCGTCGCGCCGGCGATTGGTTTGTCCTGAACGGCGGTGATCAACTCCGGCGGTGTTTCGTAAGGCAAATCCCTACCCGGCCGCCAGTCCAACGTGGGGAAATTATAAGTCGCCGGCCAAGTTGGGCCCGTAGAAGAAATAGACGCCGGCTTGACGAACTGATAATATCGCCGGCCAGGTTCGGTACCGCCGCCGTTTTCCACGAAGGAACCCGTTGATGCCTTGTAAGCAACTCTAAAAGGCACTTGGAACCAGGTGGGCGTCTTCAACGCATAAGTTCCGGAATAAATTCCATCGCCATCAGGATCTGTCAAAAAATAACGGCCCTGAGCTCCCGGCCGCTTTCCTTGGGTGATGGCAAACAACGGGGTGTCAAGCTGAATGAAAGCGCTATCCACACCCAGCCGGAAAAGCGTAAAGTCCGGATTGGTAGCCCGATCAGCAGCCGGCTTCATATTGATGTTCCAGGTGACCGTAATGGCCGTCTTGATGACTCCTTCGGGTAAAACGGAATCAAAGAACTGTTGGGCCCTGCCAAAGTCGCCGACGATAGTCTGCTGCGACGCATTTTGATAAATATGGAGACGGTTTCCTCCGCCGCGAACGCCTGGTTCTTCCCAGCCATCATTTAGATCGAGAAGCGGAATATAATTCGGATTGCCGACCTTCGTGCGCGAAGAGTCCCAAATCACAAAATATTTGTATGGAATCGCATCGCCGGGAATCACGTTGAACGGTTCCGCCACGGTCCATTCTTGCAACAAGGAATTGAACGCCATGTTGATGTAATTCGAGGGCCTGTCCCAGCCTTTCGCGCCGATTACGGCCACTCTGTCACCTTTGCTGCGGTCGAAAAGCCCAACCTCTTGCAAAGACCTCAGGTTCATCCGAAAAGTGATCGTACTCTGCACTGGCGTACCTATCTTCGGTCTGACACGATCAAAATCGACCCACGATAAGGTGGTATCTTTCAAACCAGCAGGATACCTGAAGCTGCGGTCGTTGCCGCCTTCCCAAGCGTCGCCGGTCGCATTGTTGATGTAGAACTTGTAGAATTGGTTGCCTCCAGCTATCACAGCACTTTTTGGAAAATATGCCACGCCGGACCAAAACGAGCCTTTATCAACGCTATTGGTTTCGCGATTGAGAACCACTTTCGTGGCGCCCCAGTCGAGTGTTTTGCCTGAAGTTGCATCATTACCGCGCACGCCGACCGGACCGTTGTTGGCCGGATTGAACCGTCCGGATTGCGTCACGCCGCCCATGTTGACGCGGAAATAAATCGCCACTGAGTCAGGCTTTGAGACAAACGGCCGGAAGTATTGATCAACTTTCGGTCCAGCCGGGTGATAATATTGCACAGCCAGCGTTGTGTCCTTACTGCCGGAAATAAAAGTTCTGGTGTCCGTATCAATGCCATTGGAGGGATTAAAAGGCCCTTCCCAGCCGCCGTCTGGCGTCGTGCCTTTGTCGCTGGCGTTGGCATATCCGGTCCAGAACTTGTAATTCAGCGTGTCGTTTGGAAGCATCTCGAAAGTGCCCTTCCAATAATCGCCGCCAGCATTGGTCAAGATCAGATCGGAAGATCCATCCCAATTGATTCTTTTGCCGCCGGGCAAAACCGCGCCGGTTTTGCCGTTTTGCGCGCCTCGAATTTGAACAAAATGCTTCGACGTCATCGTATCCAGATTTGTCGAAGTGTTCAAGACGAAGGTGACTTTGATGGTTTGCCCGATCGCCGGCACAGTCAAAGCTGCCAACAGCAACAATACGATGGCAACCTGCAAAGATCCGTTAAACATACGTTTCATGATTGCTCCTCACTTTTGTGAAGGTTAAAAATGATTTTTAATTGGCCATTTTACAACCACTCAACAGAGCGACACATCACTCTCCTTTCGCGTTATGTAGTCCCCGCCCCCTACGGGCGTAGCCTTGTGGGTGGCTGTTGAGAAAAGAAATTTTGTGCTACAACAGTGCCCCACAAGGGGGCAGGACTACGAGTTAGAAATTCAACGCAATCGAAAAACGGCTAATGCCACCGAGATGCTCGAAATCCTGATACGCATAACCGCCGGAGAATTTCAGCCCGCCTTCGATGCCGAGATTCACGCCGCCGCCAAAGGTGAAGCCTTTTTCACGGTCGTCCAAAAACAGATCGTTGAACCCGCCGCGCAGTACCAGCAGCTCTTTGAACAAACCCAGCTCGGCGCCGACATTGACGCTTTGCGAGTTGTCATTCGGGTTCAAGCCATCAACGGCGACGGTCAATCGATTCTGCTTGCTTTTGAGCGCCTCCCACGACAATCCGACGCGCATCATCAGCGGCGAATCGTGTTTATCCGTTTTCAAGCGTCCCACCACGCTTTGATTGTTGCCGCGCTGATCCGGCGCGATATCAACACGCACATTCAAATCTTCGCCGTCGATTTGCATGCTGTTGCCAAAGTTCGAGATGCTCACGCCCAAACGAATGCCGTCGAACGGCGTGGTGTACAACGTGCCGATGTCGATGGCAAAGCCCGTGGCGCTGGAATTCAGAATTTTCTCATTGATGTATTTGAAATTGGCGCCGATCGAAAACCGGTCGGTGAGATTGTATGCGTACGCCACGCCGACCGCAATGCTGGAGGCCGTAAACGTCTCGCCGGTGCCCATCGGTTGGTCGATGGTGGTTCGGATCATTTCTGCCGTCGTTAACGCCGTGACGTTAAGGCCGACCGTGCCGGCTTCTTCAAACGGCAGCGCCAGCGCGAAATAGTTGAAATCCAATCCCGGCAGCCACGGCGAATGATCGACGTACAACGATTTTTGGGTCAATCGCGCCATGCCGCCCGGATTCCAAAACATGGCGGTGGCATCGTCCGCGATGGAAACGAACGCGCTGCCCATCGACGTGCCTTTGGAACCGACCGGAATGCGCAGAAAAGCCGCCGCCGAGGTTCCAACTTTGGTCACGCTCTGCGCAATGGCGTTGTTCCAACTAAATCCCACCAACAACAGCATCAGCATGATGTTGGTGGATTGGCGAAATAAATTTTCCCGGATCATGCTTGACTCGCTGGGTTAAAATTTTTGTAGTAGTCCCTTCAGGGACAAACTTTTCATACTGATGTGAGCAACGGATTAGAACAAACGCATAGTGCCTGCCCCGCTCCGTCTTTCCATATTTTTTTCTTGAGGATGCGGGACGGAGAAGGCACCACTACGAAACTCTATTTTATAATCGCAAACGTCCCGCTTTTTTGCCCGATGCCTGGCGCTTCAATGTGAAAAACATAAACCCCATAAGAAATTTCCAGGCCGTCCTTGCTAAGGACATCCCAGATGGCCGTGCCATTTTCCAAAACGCTGTCGTGCTCGAGCTTCTTCACCAGCGCGCCATTGACATCGAAGATGCGAATGGTGCATTTCTGCGGCAAATTGATGAAATGAATTTCGCGCGGGCCGCGGCCGCTGCTGTAAGGATTCAGCGGCTCCCAGCGCTCCGCCGCCACGTAGGGATTGGGCACCACACGAATTCGATTCAGCGCTTTTTTCGCAGAGTCATTATCCGCTTTTTCGCCGCGCATCGTGAAACGATAAACATCGCGCGACAGGAACGGCTTGCGCAAAAAGATGTAAAGCGTGTCGCCTGATTGCGGGTTGCGCCCGCCGGCTTTGAGATTCAGCGTGATTTGCCAGGTGAAATTCAGCCGGTTGCCGGTGCCCCTTTCCATAAAGAAAATGATGTCGGTCTCATTCGCATCGTTGGGATTGATCGAAAAACGGCCGTCACTTCCATGGATCTCGCCAAAAGCAAACGGCACGGCGCTGCCATCCGCAGCATTGACCACTTTGAAATTGACCCGCTTGCCCGGAAGCGGCACGCGCGCCGAGCTGATGATCGTATCACGCGAAGCAGCAATGCCGACATCACCGAAGATGAGGCGATAATCATTCGGGCGCTGCTCGCCGACCACGTCGAGGAAGGAAACCGGCGTGAATTGATAGGGATAAATTTCCGCCTTGCTCCATCGCGAGAGCGTTTCGTTCAACTCGACGCGCCGCTCGTTGACGAACGACAGGCGAAAACCGTCGATGAGCGGCACTTCGTCGCCTTGCTTGAACTTCGTGCTCTGGTTCAGTTTGATCGCGCCGTCGCTGAGGTCTTTCACCGTAAAGTTCTTGGTGGTCAGCGTATCGAGACCGCGCCCGGGGATTCTGTCCCTAATGATCGTGTCTTGAAAAGCAATTTCGTAGGTGTGGCCGTCTTTGACGCGGCGCGGATCGATAATTTTAAAACCGATTTGTCCGGTCGCGCTTCCCGCCGTGTGTTCGAGCTTCGTCACACCCGCCGGCAAATAACCCGCCACCGGCGCTTCCGGCCGGACGACGACGACATTCGACCCCAGCTTGATGTTGCCCTGCGGATCAACGTCGATGCGAATCGAGGTTTCCGTCGGCGAGATCAAGAGGTTGACCGCTTGCAGGCCAAAGTCGTACGCCGTCACCGCATAAAAATAGCGCTGGCCATTGACGACCGTCGTATCCGCAAACGAATGCAGCAAGCCGGTATCATTGCCCAAATCGAATTTCACGCCTCTGATGTCGGCCGGATGCAAGCCTTTGATGCCGTCTTTCTTGTCAAATTGCACCAATGGCCGCAGCAAAATCGGATTGCCGGCGGCGTCCGTCACCACCTTGGCATCTTCAAAAGCCGGATCGGTGGCGCGATAAATGCGATAGCCTTCAAAATCGCGCGCCGCGGCCGGGCCGATGATGCGCAGAATATAACGATCCACCGAGGCCTCGGCGACGTCGTCCCAATACAACGTCACTTTTTTGTCGCCGGTAACAGCCGTGACTGTGGGCTGCAGCGGCGCTTGCGCGAATTGATAATCCGCTTCGTAGGCGTTGCGCGCCTGCTTTTGCTTTTCAACGGCGCTGAGCAAATCATCATTTTTCGTGACGCCGCCGCCGGCGAGGGCGACGGAAATCGCCATGCGCTGGCGCTGGCCAGGCTCCATCGGAAAATAGCCGGAAGAAACGTACGTGTCAAATTCGCCGGTTTGTCTGGGAATGAAAAATCGCCCCGGCGTCATAAATTTTCGCCAGATAAAATCATCGGCGACGGTGTTGAAGTTGATGCCGAACGCCGGATCTTGCAGCGCGCTGGTCAAGCCGATGAGATCGGTTTCACTCACATCGGTTTTGTCGATGTTCGGCTCGCCGGGGAAATCCGTGCCCGAGCCGCTGGTTGGCTTGCCGTCGCCTTCGCCCGGATCGCCGCTGCCTTCGACGCCATCGAGGCCGACATCATCCTGCCGGCCGCTCCAGTCATTATCATTGTCAAAAACATCATCACGCGATTCGTCGATCATCGGCGCGACGCTGGTATAGCTTTGTTTCGCCGCTTTGCCTTTGACAATAAAGCCGCGTTTGATCGTATCGCCCGGCGCAAACGCGAGATAGTTGATGTAGCGCACCGGGCGCACCGTTCCTGAAATCTCGTCAAAGCGCTTGAGATGCAAGGTTTCGCGCTCGTCGATCAAGCCGTCGAGATCGTCGTCAATCAAATTCGCCGTGGTGTCTTCGACGAGCGCAATGCCCTGCGCCGGCAGATCAAAAAATCGGCCCAGCGTTTTTACCCGGCCGCCGTTTTGCGGATAAGCAATGACCCGGCGCTCAAACGTCAATGAATCGATCAACACGATTTTATCCCCCGCCTTCAAGCTGCGTGGCTGAAAATCAGCGGCCTTGAAGAGCGGGGCGATGGCATCCGGATTCGTGATTTGAGATAAGACTTTCGCATTTTCAGCGGCGTCGGCGTCGCCGTCGTTGTCGATGCCATCGACCTCGTTGCCGGGCGTTTCAAGATATTTGATGGAGGCCACCCCCACCGGCGTGCCTTGAAACTCTTCGGTGCCGACGCGGTCCGCATCCGTCAAAAAAGCAATGCTGGTTTGCAAATCGACGAACGGCTGGTCGTCGGCGGAATCATTGCCCACGATGTCGGCCAGCCAAATCAGAAACGAGGTTTTGGCAATGCGCTTGGTGCCGTCGTTCAAAATATCATGAATAAAAAACACCGCGTCGTTAATGAGCACTTGCGACCAGGCAAAGGCGCGCACGTCCATCAACAAACCCAACCCGCCGCGCTTGGGATCGGTCTCGTCCGGAATGTATGGCAAACGCGTATACAAATCGTCGGAGCAGCGATAAAACATTTCCTGATCGGCGTTGAAAATATTCTTGCCGAAGAATCCGTTCCACGAGCCGACCCAGCCCGGGTCCACCGGATCGCTGCGCTTGTCCCGCCAGCCGCCCTGCGCCGCTGTCGGCCACGAAGCCGGCAAATCGCTGCGCGCCAGATTCTTGTCCTTTTCATCCGGATTGACAAATCCCGGCACCGGTTCCAGGTTCCAGGTTTTTCCCTGCGGGCTCTGGCGGAAGGTTGGAAAATCGACAACTTGAATGATATTGCCATTTTTGTCGGTGACCTCGCCAGCCAGCCAGATCGCCGCCAACGCGACGTAAAGTCGCCGCGTGTTCTTGGGCCATTCGTAAGCATATTCATCCGGCCGCGCCGTCGTGCGGCCGCTGAAACCAAAATTGAACACCGAGGCGCGGAGATTGTTGCCGTCGAGATTGGATTTGCGCCGGAAATTCGGATCGCCGCGATGATCCGACGGCACGTGCCCGGTCGTTTGCGCGAAACTATTGGCGAAAGCAAGCAACAGCGTCAAGCCAACCATTAGGATTCGGCTCCAAATTGGAGTGCGAAACTTCAGTTTCGCAATGCTAAAGCCCCGCCTTTCCTCAATATTTTTAAAAGGAAGTCGGGGCACTACGTTGATTTTTAGCTCTTCTTTAAACATACGATTGCCATCCCTCTCGATATTGAATTAATCATCTCAAAGCACAACTCAATCAACTATTCAACCATACAGGAGGAATGTCATTCAGGAGGAATCCTTTTGCAATCCAAGACTAACGTTTGTTGCCGAGTACAAAAAAGATTCTTTCAGAATGACATTGATTTTGCCGTTTGCTTTTTGCCTTTTTCTTTTTGCTTTTCTAAAAGCTCACCTTCACGCCAAACTGCACGCGCCGCGGCTCAGAATAAAAATCCGGTCGCGTAAAGAACGCCGCCGCGCCGGCCTGCCCCTGGAACAGGCTCACATCGGCTTTGCCGGTCTCCGTAAACACATTCACCGGATTTTTGGCGTCGAGCAAATTATAGGCTCTGGCGAAAACCTGCACGTCAAACGCGCCAAATTTAAAATTTTTGAAGCCGTTTAAATCAATCGTAAAACGACTCGGCTTATTCCGGCTGTTTTGCTCGAGACCGGAGATGACGTTGCGACCGGTTTGAGTGCCGGTCACGATCGCCGGCGTGTACGGCTGCCCGGAATTCAAACGCTCGATCAAACTCACGCCCCAATTTTTATCGCCGACAAAGATGCTGGCGTTGAGCGCATGGCGCTGATCCCAATCCAATGGCGTCAGCGAGCGCGTCGGTTCCGCGCCGCCTTGCTGCGCGAAAAATTCCTCTTCCGGCGTCGAATTGGTGCCCTGCACGATTTGGAAAGTATAGTCAACGCTGAATGAAAACTTGTTCGCCAACTGCCGGTTGGCCGCCAGCGTGATGCCGCGGACGTTGGCAAAATCGCGATTGATTTTGCGCGCATACGCCACTCCCGCGCGCGCCGTCGGCAGCGGCGCCCCGGTCGAAATCCAATCACGAATGTCGCGGTAGAACCCGGTAATGTCGATGCCGATGTCGTCGGAGAGTTGCTGCTGCAAACCCAACTCATACATCGTCGTGCGCTGCGGATTCAAATCCGGATTGCCGAACGGGCCTTGGGTGCCGGCGGCGTCCGAAACCTTCAATTCATCGCGGCGATAAAGCTGCTCGTACTCCGGAATCTGCTGGAAAATGCCGTAGGAAAAATGGATGACGCCGCGCTCGGTAATCGGATAGGCCACGCCCAGGCGCGGGCTGAACTGATACTTTTTCCCGGAGTTGCGATACCAAAACGCCTCGCGCTCCGCCAGCGTCAACCGGTTGCTCTCGGTTTGTTCCGACAAGCCGATCACGCCGTCATTGTTGAGATCTTTGTAAATGTGATTGAGCTTGAAGGGATTGAAAATGTTGGGATCTTCCAAATCAACCGGCACGCGGCCTCTCGCCTCGAACACATCGAGACGCAGGCCGACGTTGATGATGAGGCTTTCGTATTCAATCTTGTCTTGCACATACGCCGCCAACGTGCGTGGCTTGCGGGTGAAGCGATCGTGCGTCGTTTCGCTGGTGGGGCGAATCTCCGGACGGAAAGGTTGTATTGGCTGGCCGTTCGCATCGGTCGCCGGCACGAGCGTGACGTCTTCGAGGAAAACCTCGTCGAATTGTGCTTCAACGCCGGCCTTCACTTGATGACGATTGGAGAGCTGGCTGGTTAAATCGAACTTGCCGAGCCAACTCCTGGTGCTGCGCTGGAAGCGCCCCAAATCCGTGCCGGAACTGGCGAATTGAAAAAGCCCGGCGTTCAACAAGCGCGGATCGACGTAACGGCTGTCGAATGGATCATCGTACAGCCGCGACACCAGCTCATTGTATTTGTAAGCGCCTTTGATTTCATAAAATGTTCTTGACGTGACGGCATGGGTGAAATTGGTCACCAGCGTTCCGCCCTTCTCAATATCGCCGCGGTCGCCGAGAGGATTGAGCCGGAAAAAATGATTGTAATTATTTTTGTCCTCCGTGCTGCCCAAAGCCGAGAGTTTGAACTTGAGGGGGCCGGAAAGGCGCCATTCCAAACTGGCTTGCCCGCTCCAGCGTTTGCGGAAATTCATCGGCGCCGCCTTGTCGTCGCCGAGAACCACAAAATTCGAATCGTTGCGAATGAACCCTTGCGGCTTGAAAACATTCTGCCCATACAACCAACCGTCGTCTTTCCAACGCCGTGCCGTGGCAAAAAACGTGATCCGATCTTTCACAATCGGGCCGCTCAATGAGCCTTGAAAATTGTAATTGTCGAAAAAGTTGACGTCGTCAATATTATAGAAAATTTCTTTGCGCGGGCTGAGATAGTCGCTCACCCAGGTTTCAAAGTTGCCGTGAAAATTATTGCCGCCGGTTTTGGTGACGATGTTGATGATGCCGCTCATCGCCTGCCCGTACTCGGCGTTGAACGTGCCGCTCACCACTTGCAACTCTTGAATCGACGCGTTCTCGACTTGAAGCGATTGCGTGCGCGTGAAATCGTCGGTAATGCGGACGCCGTCGACGACGTACGCGACTTCCGTCGAGCGCCCACCGCGAATGTGAATGCCGCCGCCGGAATCGCGAATGATGCCGGCCTGCAAGTTAATCACGTCCGCGACTTCCTGCACCGGGATGCGCGAAATCTCTTCGGCTTGCACGCGGGCTTCGGACGAGGTCAAATCTTTGCGGATGATTAGTCTTTCCGCGATCACGACAACCTCCTCGCCGACGGTGAGGGTCTCTTGTGAAAGGGAAAAATTAATCACGGTGGTGAGATCGGTGAGCACTTCGACTTCGCGTTGCACGACGGTCTGATATCCGATCAGGCTGGCGCGCAGCGAATGTTTGCCCGGCGGCAGGCGCAGGATGACATACTTGCCGTCGAAATCCGTGGCCGCGCCCAACGTCGTGCCTTCGACCAGAACGTTCACCCCCGGAAGCGGCTCTTTCGTGTCTTTGTCAATGATCGTGCCGGTGATTTTGCCCGTGGTTTGCGCGAAACTAACAGCGGCGAGCAACAAGCCCAAACTCACGATCACGCGCCTCAACTTCGTTGTTATAGTTCTCAAGGGTTTCTCCCTCCTTGAATTAGAACATTTTTCGCTTGAGTAAATAAATTGTTCTGTCATTCCGGAGGAATCTTTTTTAATATCCAGATCAGCGCTTGTGCAAAAAAGATTCTTGCAGAATGACATTTGGAAAAGATATTTACCTCAGTTTAATCGCATCGTCATCAACCGTTCCGGATAAACAGCGACTCGTGTGGTTTTGCGAATCTCCTCGAGGTGGCGGCGGCGCGCTTCGTCCCAATACATCATTCGCAGCGTCGCCTCCACCTCCGGCCGCGCTTCCTCGAAACTGCGAATCCGGTCCGGACGCTTGCCGATTTCGCGACGATTCACTTCATCCGGCGCGGCAAAACGCCCGGCGTGGCGCTGATAATAATTTCGCAGCGAATCCTCGGGAATTTGCATCTCGCGGCGCAGGCTGTTTTCGATTCGCTCCAGAAGATAAATATCGAACTTCTCGTCAACTTTTTTCTTGTATTCCGGCCGCCGCTCCAGCTTAGACTCGCGCGCTTTCGCTAAAATCGCTTCGCGAGCCGCCAGCCCGGCGATGAAATCTTTCAACGTCTCTTCGCTGCGAATCCAGTTGTGCTGCTTCTCGGACGTAAAGCGCAGGCGCTCTTGAAAGGCCGCCACATTCCAAACCCCGAGCTTGGAGCGCAGCAATTCCTGCCGGCCAAATTCGTCGTCGCCATCCAGAAAATTTTTCGGTTCGATCAACGCCTCGTCACCCTGGCTTTTTTTGAGAAGCCCCAACAGCTTCTTGACGACCGACTCATTGAAGCTGAGGCCAAGGCTGCGGCGAAGCGAGTCGACGTAAGCCGTGGTCGCCGCTTGAATCTTGCGCGCGCGCCAATAGCCTTCGAGTTTGTCGCGATGCTTGGCATATTCGGATTCCGTCAACAACGGATTGGTGAAGCGATCGTCAACACGAATAATGCTGTACCCGTCCAGCGTGCGCACGGGTTTTGAAATTTCGCCCACCTTCAAATTATAGGCCGCTTCTTCAAAGGCCGGCTCCATCTCGTCGACCGTGAAATAGCCGAGAGAACCGCCGGAATCACGCAATGCCGGATCTTTGAAGATGCCTTGCGCCAGCCGCTCGAAACTGGCGCCCTTTTGCAGCGCCGCATAAAGCGAATCCGCTTGCAGCTTGGTCGGCGCATACAAGTGCCGCGCCTTCACGCGCGTATTCAAATTGATAAAGAGCCGCTTGAGTTCATTCTCATTTATCGTGACGCTGCCGGCAATGAATTCGCGATTAAAAGCGTTCAACAGTTCTTGAATTTCGAGACGCTCGCGCTCGTGACGGCCTTCGCGATCGCCGGCATAGCCGCGCTGTTCGGCGGCAAGAATCAGCAACTCTTCGTCAACATAATTTTGCAGAACCTGGCGCCGGGCCTGCTCGTTGTCCGGCACGCCGCCGCCGGTACGCCGGCGAAAATCTTCATATCTTTTGACAAAGTCCTTTTCCACGATGACGCGGCTGCCGACGGTTGCAAGAGCATTCTCGTTTCTGCTGCAACCGCTCAACACCAGCACAACAGCGAAAAGCAAAAAAAACGTGTTTTTCAATCTAACCAACTTCATTGCATTTTCCGGAAGGCAAAGAAACATGGTTTATTATATCAACCTTCCTGCAATTTGTCAAGGCCGGTTTTCAAGTTTTTCAGTGCCGTGTTGTTCATGCCGCAGCTCTCGCGAATCACCAGCTCGGTTTCAATGCGCCGATGCTCACGCGGCGTCTTCGGATGATCGATCAACGCCATCAGCCGCTCGACCGCCTGCCTGCCCATCTCGAACATCGGCTGGCGAACGGTGGTGAGGCCGGCGTACTCGGCCAGCTCGATGTCGTCAAAGCCGACGATCGCAATATCCTCTGGAATCCGCAGGCCGGATTCGCGCACGGCTTTCATCGCACCAAGCGCCTGAATGTCGCTGGCAATGAAAACGCCGGTCGGACACCCGCGGTTCTGCGCCAACAGTTGCCGCATCGCCCAATACCCGGTTTCTTTATTGAAGCCGTCATTTATTTTGACCACTTCACTCGGCAGATTGTCACTGCTGATCAACAAATGATCCGGCAGCTTGAGGCCGGCTTCCGCCAAAGCCGATTGAAATCCAAGATAACGGTGCTGCGCCGGCACGCTTTCGCGGTGGCCGGTGATCATCGCCAGGCGCTTGTGGCCGAGACGAATCAAATGCCGCACCGCCGCATGAGCGCCGGTTTGATTGTTCACGATAATGGAATCGAAATCCGGATGAGAATTATCGACCAACACCAGCGGCAGCTTGCGGCGTTTAAATTCTTTGGCGTGCGCCTCGGAAAGCGGCAGCGACACCAGCACGACGCCATCCACCCGGCGCTGTTGCAGCGCGCGCTTGAGATAAAAATCCTTGTCTTGAAAATCTTCAATCGAATAAAGAATGAGATCGTATTTGTGGCGGGCGGTGGCTTGCTGAATGCCCTGAATCAAGCTGTGAAAAGCCGTTGTGGAAGGGCTTCCACAGCGTGTGAAATTATACAAAATCCCCGCGAGATTGTCAAGCTCTTTTTAAAAATTTTTAAAACTGATCACGGTTTACCGGCCCTCGCCGCACCGCAATGATCTCGCTCATGATGCTCAACGCAATTTCCGCGGGCGTACACGCGTTAATATCGAGGCCAATCGGCGCATGCAAGCGGGCCAACTGTTCGTTCGTCAAGCCCTCCTGTTTGAGCCGCTGCAAACGTTTTTCATGCGTCTTGCGGCTGCCGAGCACGCCGATGTAAGCGGGTGAATATTGCAGCGCATATTTAATTGCGGGGTCATCGAATTTGGGATCGTGGGTGAGTACGACGAGGCACGTGCTGGCATCGATGCCAACTTCCGCCAGCGCCTCGTCCGGCCAGCGGCGAATGAGCGCATCGACGTGCGGAAAACGATCTGCCGTCGCGAAAGTTTGGCGCGGGTCGATGAGAATGACTTTGTAGCCCAGTTCTTTCGCGAAAGTCACGAGTGGAATCGCCACATGCACCGCGCCGACGATGACCAGTTTTGACGGCGGGAAATACGATTCGAGAAAAATCTCGCGCGAACCGCCACGGAATATTTCCGTCGCCTCCCGTTCAAACAATTGCGGCGTGTGCATTTGCACATTCACGAACAGGGCTGGATCTTCAAAATCACCCGACATGCTGCCATCGCAGCGAATCAACATGTGCAGACCGACTTCATTTTCCGCACCACGAATGATCGTCGCCAAAATCACCGGTTCACCGGTTTTAATAGCGTCAGCAAGCGAATCAAAAATTTGCGCATTCATTTTAAGCTCCAAACCGGTTTTCAATAGTGCTAAAATTGAGAAACGAGACACAAGCATCGAGCATCAAGCATCCAGTCTCTCCACAAACACCTCGATCGTCCCGCCACAAGCCAGTCCCACTTCCCACGCCTGTTCATTCGAGACGCCAAAGGTGAGCAGCTTGGGCTTGCCGGTTTGAATGACGTGCAGCGCTTCTTCGATTACCGCATTTTCAACACAACCGCCGCTGACGGAGCCGATCATTTCGCCGCGGGCGTTGACGGCCATTTTCGCGCCCGCCGGTCGCGGCGATGAGCCCCACGTTTTCACCACGGTGGCCAACGCCATCATCTCGCCGCGCTCGCGCCAGCGTTGAATCTCAGGAAATAACTCACGCATAGGATTCTCCTTATTTAACAACTGGATTGTTGGATTTCTGGATTGTTGGATTTCTGGATTGTTGGAGTCAGGTCAACCCATCGATCCATCGATCCATCGATCCATCAATCCATCGATCCAACAATCCATCGATCCAACAATCCATCGATCCAACAATCCATCGATCCAACAATCCAGAACTCCACTCAATTACGCCTTTTTGTGCCTGTAGCCAAAACCTTCCCGAGTTGTTCCAACGACACCAGATTGTGCACCGGCAAAAAATTATCAATGTAAGGCAACGCGGTTTGCATCCCCTGCGTCAGTGGCTCATAGCCTTCATATCCCAACAGCGGATTGAGCCAGAGGAGCCGATAACAACTCAACGACAGGCGTTCCATTTCGCGACGCAGCAATGAGACCTCGCCGCGATCCCAGCCGTCGCTGATGATCATGACAATGGCGCCGCGACCCAAAACTCTTCGCGCCCACTTGAAATTGAAATCCTTCAGCGCTTCGCCGATGCGCGTGCCGCCGGCCCAGTCCGTTACCGCGTGCGCAACTTCGCGCAACGCGCTTTGCGCCTCGCGATGGTGCAACTGCCGCGAAATGCGCGTGAGGCGCGTGCTGAACACAAACGCTTCGACTTGATCGAGGCCGGCGCTCAAGCTGTAAATAAAGTGCAACAGCAGATTCGTGTAACGTTCCATCGAGCCGCTGATGTCGGCGATGATGACGAGTGGTCGTGGCTTGAATTTCGGCGCGCGCTGTGCCCAGTTGAGCACTTCGCCGCCGTACTTGAGATTCCGTCGCAAGGTTCGGCGCCAATCAAAAAATCTTTCCGATCCCGGTTGCCGGCGTCGCGTCCGGCGCTCGCCGAGATTCCACGCCAGCTCTGCAATCATTTCTCTCGCGCGGCGCAGCTCCTCCCAGTTCATCTCCGCAAAATCTCGGTGGCGCAAAATTTCGACGTTGCTGTAGGTTTGTTGCACCAGTGGTTGCGTCGAATCCTCGGTGTTTGGTTTTTGGGTTTGCGAATTTGAAAGGCTCGCCTGGTAAAACGGTTTATGGCTTTGTTTCGGCTTTGCCAGCCGCTGCTGCTCGCCGAGTCCGCGCAGATCCAGCGTCGTCCACTCTTCCGCATGCTTGCGCCAAAATAATTCAAAAGCTTGATCAAACAACTGCCAATCTTCATGGCGATGCGCCAACAAACTGCGCGCGGTGTGGTAAAAGTCGTGCTTATGCCCAATCGAAATGTAATCGAGCGCCTGCATCAAATCCAACATGCGGCCGGCGTCGACATCGAGTCCAAGCCGGCGCAGCAAGCGGCCGAAGAGCAGCAGGTTGGCGAGTAAGTGGCCGGATGGTTGCACGTTCCGATAAAATCCGCTAGTTTTATGCAAAGTGGCAGTTGCAGAAGCAGTGGCAGTAGCACTCATATTGCCCCTCCTCCTGCCGCTGCAACTGCCACTGCTACAATTATCCCACGATCGCCGTGTCAAAAATCATTTTCGCCGGCGCGCCGCGAACTTTCGCCACATCGTCCTGATATTTCAAAATCACGCCGAGCGTCTCATCGATAATTTGTGGACTTAAAGCTTTTTGATCGAGTGCAACCAGCGCCGCGGTCCAATCGAGTGTTTCGGCGACGCCGGGCATTTTGTACAAGTCGGCGCGGCGCAATTCCTGAATGAAGCTTGTCACCTGTTTCGCCAACTGCTGCGGCGCGTTGGGGACTTTGGCGAGCACGATCTCGTATTCTTTTTCAAACGAGGGATAGTCGATCCAGTAATAAAGGCATCGCCGTTTGAGCGCATCGTGGACTTCGCGCGTGCGATTGGAGGTGATAACAACGACCGGCGGTTTCTCGGCTTTGATCGTGCCGATTTCAGGAATGGTGATTTGAAAATCGGAGAGCAATTCGAGCAAATACGCTTCAAATTCTTCATCGCTGCGGTCGACTTCGTCGATTAACAGCACGGGCGCGGCGAGGCGGGAATTTTCGATGGCCTGCAGCAACGGCCGGCGCAACAAAAATTCCGGGCCGAACAACTCGGCGTCGGCAACTTTTTC